>Ga0116230_10001393_pt1 | contig 22885 bp, 16 predicted proteins | sample S1TSphfallax_3_FD_88678 | JGI IMG/M metagenome (GOLD analysis project Ga0116230, IMG submission 88678) | Host-associated microbial communities from peat moss isolated from Minnesota, USA - S1T2_Fd - Sphagnum fallax MG | ecosystem: Host-associated > Plants > Peat moss > Unclassified | place... | reverse complement strand
TGTGTGTGTGTGTGTGTGAGTTTTTTTTGACACTCTATAGGGACTGCAAATGACATGGAAATGGAGTCTTTTTCTATGCAAATTTATATTTACTTTTTTTTTAATGACATGGTCATGAGTCATGAATGTTATAAAGCAAATGTGCTTACAATTTCCTTCCATTTGAGTTTATAGTCTCTCTTGATTCTAGATTCTTCAAGCACATTCATGATACTTATTATCCTCCCTTTCCTGTGTTCATATGGGCTTTCTTCAATACCCTTAATTAATAGTACTAGTGGGTGCCCGTGGCCAAAGGCCACTATGAAGTCCCCCGTGGGTGCCCGTGACCTTTGGACACTGTGTGAAATCTAGGTCCCAAAATTGAGATCCCACATCCTGAAAATCACGTCCTAAAAGTTTTCAGGTTTCGATCTTGGAAACCGCGAGTGTGAAAATCCAAGCCCCAAAGTTGAAATCCCAAGTCCTAAAAACCATGTCTTGAAAACCATATCCTAAAATTTCCCAAGCTCCAAAGTTGAGATCCCAAGTCCTGAAAACCATGTCCTGAAAACCATATCCAAAAATTTCCCAGGTCTTTTTGGGTCTTGGAAACCCGGAGTGCAAACTCTAGGTTTCCAAAAACTGAGGATCCCCCTGCCCTGCCCCTGCCCCTGCCCTGCGCTGCTAGAAGATAACGGCTTGGAAATGCAAGCGTAACCGCCCCTTCCCTGCCCTGTTTGTCAGACAGACAACCCTGCCCTACCCTTGCCCTGCCCGCCATGCAAGACAGACAGACGGACAGACACCACCACTCCTGCCCTGCCCTTGCCCTGCCCGCCCTGCCTTGCAAGATAGACGGATAGACACCACCACTGTTGTTTTAATATATAAGATATCATACTTGCTTTCATTTTATAATCTTGCAACTTATAACATGACAAAATCTTTCATGCTATGAAATGTTGTTAATAGAATGAAGAGCATGTTGCTAATTTTTAATTTTTTAGTATTTTCTTTCCATTTTCTACACCCATAATGAATGTTAAATACACCATATTTTATCCCTTCACTAGCTAGATGGTATTCTCTTTTAATACCTTTCACTAGTACTTTCCTTCGTTGTGAATGTTAAAATATATAAGTTTCATATGAAAACCACCATCTTTTTCAAATTATTGATGTGATGGGCACCTATGAAATAAAATCTTTGCATATGTGAGATTAAAATTTCACACCTTCATAACTTCTCAAAAACTATGTGATGTTTTTGTGTAGTGACATTTATAAAGATGGTTGGTTTTGCAATGGTTCATGTTTAAGCCTACTATCTTTTACATGTCATAATAAAATAATAGTTTTCATATATCATTTCTTTGCAATGTGGTGACATGGACCTTTCTTCCCTTCCAAATAGCAAACACATTTATTTCTTTCCATTCCATTTCTATTTGGCCAAGTTGCACAAAATTAACAAATACACAAATGGTGATCTATTGTAACATTAAGTATTTCTTTTGGAAGTCAATATTTCAATGTGAATGGTACATTTTCTTCTTACACAAATGAACCTTGGGGACATTGCCCCTTCAAATTCATTCAATACTTGGAACTTTTCAATATTGTATGCTTCAAAAGGATGTTAGTTTTGGTTACCCAATTGTTGGTACAAACCTTAGTATTCCACATTATAGTATTAATCATTACTTGTCAAATTTATACTTTTCAAATATCATGTTTATGACAACAAAGATTTTTTTTTCATCACATTTAATACAACCTAGTACACTTTTTGAGCATTGTGTTCACAATCTAATTTGAAAATATTATAAACATATTTTATGTTAGTGTTGATTTTTTCTCCTCTGCCGTTGCCACTTCCTTTGGGTTGACACCATGGTAATTAGCAATGTTGAGCTCACCAATGTTTAACTATTTCCTTGGGCATAATACATGCATGTGTTAGAATTAATTTCATTAATAAATTTGGCGATTTGTAGTAAAAACTTGCATTAGTGGTGATAAATGCATATTTGACACCACAAAGGTTGTGTTGAAATTGAAACAATCCTTATATTTGGTAGTAGAGGTGTTTACATTAAAGACATGACAAAATCCAAGAATTTCTTGTGTTGAAACAATTGGTGTGGACATTTTGTTTATTTGGTATTTTCTTGGTATTTTCTTCTCCAACAATGTAATTGGCACATGATCGTTATTGTCCTATTTTGTTATGTCTTAGTAGTAACACGATGTTTTCCATTATGATGTATTGGTATTGAAAATGTGTCTTGTTCCAAAAAAACCTTGATCAAAATATGTTGAAGTTGAATGTGAACATGAGGATATATTGTAACACATTTTTTGTTCCTTATAGTCCAATTGATGTATAGACTAAGTTTGGCCATAAAACATTGTAAATAATTGAATTAGATATTGTATCTAATTGAATTTTGCACACAATTGACCACATTTCAACCACTATTGGCCCCCCATTTTGAATGTATACAAATTGCCCTACTAAACCTTGTTGCATTTTGAATAGTCTAAATTGTTTGTTAATTGGTAAAATTTCATTGATTTTCTTCTTGTCGGTTCAATAATCCTTCTAATTGTTCAAACCAATGTTATGGATGCATGGGTGATGAAGATTGCCAAGGGACACAAATTGAATCTTTTCCAATTCCATATTAGATTCCCAATATTGAGTCTTTGTAACACATGTTTTATTCGGCAAATTTCAGCTTCTTCACTCAAACATACCAATCTCACAAGTTCCATAGTCATTTTCGTGTATTCATTTGTACAAGTAAAAAATTCAAACTCCGACACATTTCCTCCATGAGGTTATTGATATGGCTAAAATGTGCTTTCTTGACCCTTTCAAATTACTTATTCAACAATTGCCTTAGTTCTACACATTGCCATTCAAAATTCTCAAACATAAAATTATTTTAATTTCTATGTTGTGTTTATGATCTTTGGACATTCATCTCCACTCATACATTGACACATTCTTATGCCATGAATCAATCTTATAATCATAATCTACATTTGTTGCACTATGATTAAATTCCAAATCTAACTTTTATGAACACTTCTTGTTATAATTTGTGACACCATGTACTAAATATTTTTTTAGTGTAAAAATAAAATTTCCCTTAAAATTAGTTATCCTACAATCACATAATCAAATTTTTATTTTCACCATTGATTAAACCCAATCCTAAAAAATATGTTCTCAACCAAACAAAATTCATACCAAGATATTTTATCTATCCCCAAAGATTAAAAAAAAACTCTAACCTTTAGATATTTCTATTTCATTAACTAGATATGGAAAAAATATATATTCTAAAGATGGCTGCCAAATGGGAGAGTTATATATATATATATCTATATAATTTTTTTGGTTTTGACTCATAAATTTTACATTTCTTATGTAATTGTGTTATGATTCAACAACAATAATAGAATAAAATGAATATTTTAATATATTTCCCCCATTTTGATTCTATTTTGTTGCATAATTATTTTATGTTCTTTGTAACATTGAATCATTTTTATTCCAAAACATCAATAGTTTCAAAAACAAATAAAATCACATGAAAAACTCCCAAATTGAGTTTTATTGAATGAATGTGTCTTTTTACATTTTCCACACCAAAGTCTTTCTTCTTGATCATCTTCAACCAAATTCTAATAAATTTCCAAAACTATCTTTCTCCAAAGTAATTCAAAACTTTTTAAAAACCAATCAATATGTGATTAGTAATTGACCAATATAATATAAACAATATATGACTATAAACTAATATGATTAATACATGTCCACATTTGAACTAGACACATAAAAAATTGTAACTAAAAATATCAATTAATATGAACTTGACTAAAATGACATTTGAATATATATCAAATTGAACATCAAACCAAATTGAAAAAAAATTGATCACCTTGGTCAAAATGACAAATGATTTTTTAATCAAATTGAACATTTTATGTTAATTAATAAAGCAACTTTGTTAACCATTCTCTAGAATAGGTAGGTAGCTTAAGTTTACTTACCTACCTATGTACTTAGGTCTATTTACCCACATACTATTTAAGCTTAGTAGGTAAACTTAAGTAAGTAGGTAGCTTAAACCTACCTACCTACCCACCTTTTTACTACCTCCCACCTCTTTTACCTTCCTATCATCTTGCAACCTATTTACCAACTTACCTCAACCCTACTTATTAATCACCTAATTTTCTTATTTATCTATAGAAATAATGATGTGAAATTAAAAAATTGAGAAAATTTATCACCTTTTAGTGGTGTAGTCCATTGGTAAGGACTTGTTTTATCATTGTGAAGGTGAGAAGTTTTATTTTTTATACACCTACGTGCATGCCTAGGGGACTAAGGTAAGTAGGTTAGGCTAAGCAAGTAGGCATGTAGATGTTTTAATAATATATATTTCTAAAATTAAAAAATTAGGTTAAAATTCTAGCAATCAAATGTTGCATTTTTTGCTAGTCAAAATGATCAATCAAATAGTCTCCTACTTTGCCACTCAAAATGACCACTCTAGTCACAACATCAAGTCCAAATCAACTTGTCTAAAATAACAAGGCGGTTTTTTTTATGCCTATCATTTTGAATATATTTTCATTAAAAAATATAGTAAAAAAACTTGTTCTTGTGGTAGTGATTCCAAACTTAAAAGAATTTCGATGGAAAGCAATGAAATGATGAAACCTAGGAAAATTTTCTTTCCTTCTTCAAATGTAGTAAATGAATTTATCATCACAACAACAAAACAAGATGCAATTAACTTGGAAGTGCCTACCATAAATTGATGAAAGTTTGTCATAGGGTAACTTTGTCAGAGACTTGGTGTAGGTACTTGCCTTGACATGCTACTTGGACTTGCTATTCATGTAGCTTACACGTCATAACTAGTTGTTGTAGCTACTTGACTACTATTCATTGCAAACATATAGGAAACATTTTGATGAAACAACAAATGTGGGAAAGGAGAGAAAATGGGGGCAATGCATTTGTAATGTTGCAATTGCTTGACATCATCAAGGGAAAGAAAAAAGGGGGTGTGAGTGTTTGATTGGGGAAAACAAAGGGGAGGGGCAATGCAAGAGGACCTCTTCATCATTTGCTTGTTGTTTTTGCCATGCCTTGCCCTTTCTTTGTAGTGTTCGCATAATAGTTAGAGAGCACAAGCATATGGGGAGAGAGAGGAGAAGGTGAAACAAAGAACAACAATTAAAAAGAGTCCAATTTTTAAAAAACCAAAAAAAATGAGAGAGATGAAGAGAAAAACAAATCGCCATTATTGCTAAACCTAAACCCTAACTTGGATCATGCTACCCCCTTTTTTTTTGTTAACTACATATAACCAAAAAGTTATATTAAAAATTAGATGCGCTAAAATAAGGTTTTTTTGAAAATTTCAATAGTCATAATTCAATTTTAAAACATTTTCCAAAATTGAAACATGTATCTAAAAATATAGAAAGATGTTTCCAAAAAAATACTTTCCTATTTAGCTTGTACCTTAATTTTGCAAAATTTTCCTACATTTATCATTGTCACTTTGGTTACAAACAAATTTGACCAAAAAAGAAAACATTGCATATGATCATGGTCACATAGACACCCCCATCCTATATCATGTCATGTCATGACATGCAATAATGTCATGTTACAATACATTAATAGAAATATCATGTCACAATACATTAATGTAATTGATACATTCCTCAATGTGACAAAAGTTACCCCGATGGACTGTTAGAAAAAGTTACTCATTTTCAATTAAATGGGTTTTTTTTGAAAGGATCTTTGCGGAATGCAAGCCCCTAGGGGCTTGCCTCCCACAAAGAGGAATTGATCAAAAGTCTACCTCAAGATGTGAAAAACTCCCTTGCTCTACAATTAATTCAATTTGACACTTGGCTATCATATTTGATCATAATGTAAAAGTATTGGGTCATTTGTAGGTAGTAAACACAACAACACCAAGCTAACCACTGTGGGTAGCTAAAGAACTAGAACCGAATGGAAAAATGTTTCTTGTCCACCTATACCATTCATCCCTCACTGCCAGACCATGTTACAGTGGGAAAATTTCACCAAAAAAGCTCAAAAATGAACTGATTTTCCAAAGTTTCAATCACTAGAAGTGAGGGAAAAAGACCAAAAAAACACAAAAAAAAATTAAATCCATATTTAAAAATTTGGTTTTGAATTGTAGCCAAAAAGATGAAAGGAGAATTAAAGATTTTCAGCCAGGATTTGGCTAAATGTTCCTAAAGAGGATCATCACTTTGTCTACAATTTCTTATGGATGATCGCCACTTTGGCTACATAAGTTCCCCCCCAAAAAAAGCAATGCTCACTCACGGTGCGTTGCTGGCTGTTGGTGGCACTCTGGCCCACACATAGATAGCCAGGGCAAGCTTGACGCTGCCGTTTGAAGCGGAGCTTTGTGGGTAAGTAATGCCATGCTAGCAGGTTTAGGGCGCAGCCTTCTTCTCTCCGAATTGGATTCCCGAAATATGTACATGTACATACTGATGCGAAGCTGCAGGATTTCCCTCCCCCACCACCTTGGGAGTTTACAATTCGCCAAGGAGTACCTTAGTGGTGGTACCTACAAGCTGCGAGTCCACACCGTTTCCCACATCTTTCCTACAAAGTACCTAAGAGGCTGGAGTAATAATAAGCAGCGCAGGAGGCACTTGGTGATCGAGCTCTCACAGGACCCAAAAGGGCAACAGAACTTATTAGCAGTCCGAAAAGGAAATCGATGTCAATTAAATGTGCGTTATTTTCTATCAAATCTTGGGGGATCCTGTTTGTACGAAGTTTGTTGTGGAGAAGGAAGCTTTTGTCAGTCTGTACTTGACATCACAGGCGTCTCATGGGATCAGACTCCAGAGATTTTGGTCGTGCACGCTGCCCTTGGTGGGGTTACGATTAGTTCTTACATAAATAAAGAAGTCATGATCCATACACCTCGTAATACTAATACAGTCGTACAGCTTTCATCTGTTGTGAACTTCCTTTCTGACAGACCCACTATTGGTCACAAATCGCGCTTTTGCGGGTTTGGGGGGGGTGGGGGAGTAATTAAGGAGTCAAAATCACGATCAAATCAAACGTCAAGGGAAAAATAGCGAGAGAGTCATGAGGTTGCTGACAAGATCCGCTTGTTGGGAGGACTTTTAAGTGTGCGGGAGCAATAGAGTATGTTTAATGTATGCTGCGTGGGGTACAAACGTACACACGCTAATCAAGTTTCAATGGGATGTACACAGCACCAGGCGAAAGCTTTGGGCCGCCATGTCCACAAACGTCCGCTCCCGCCAACGTGTGCCACAAGCATAACTCTACTTGTACAATCTACAAACCGCTACATATTTTTTGCCTCACGCTTCATCCCCTTTTGGGATATTGTCATTTACTATAGAATGCTTTTGAAGTCTCGGAAGTGTTCCACTCATTTAGAGGATGAGCTGTGGCTTGCCCCATCAACAGCTATGCGCCACCGTCTGGAACCTCTCCTTTTCTTACTGTACATTTCAGGATTTATAGTTACCAGAATGGAGGGTTGAAGGAGATGTAGCCGTATTGGTAGTGCTGCAGGATTCCTCTAAAGTGAGGAATAGCTCCAGGCCAGAGGTATTGAAATCGGTTGCTGCCGTGATGTAAGAGCTCGATAGGCTTGTGCTGTTGTTTTCTCTCTTTTCAACTGCAGCGGGTAATTAGGTCACCGTCGTCGATGCAGGAGATGATTAGCATGCGTTCGCTGAGCTCAAAATAGAGCTTCTATTCAAAATCTGTATGAGGAATCCACCGGCTTTTTCTCGGCTCAATAAATCTAGTCTTTTGCAGCGACGTCTGCATCTGCGCAATTTAAGCTGGTCGCTAGTTTTTTGGGGGATTCGAAGACGTGTGATGCTCTCTGGAGTTTTTTACCTCCGCATAGAAATGTGAACAAATTTGTGATCTGTGTGGAGTTTGTATTTTGGTTCCAATTGCAACAGTATCCAAGCGCATTTGGACTGATGGAGTTTGGATACGTGGTGCAAGCAGTCATCAAGCTCCAGCGACACAGTCGACGGAGACAGTCAGCAACCCCCCTAATACAAGACGGTGCCCATGACTGGCACCATCATGTCCACGAGATTCGGAAGGTTTCGTCATGTGATCAGCCCTACCTACAAGCAAAAATTAGTTATTCAGAGCAAGGCTCTGTGACCGCTGCTCCGTGGAGGCGCTCAGGCTGAAGTGAAGACCTTGTTGGGTAGGCATGTTTAACGGAGCTAGAACGCTAGAACACGAGAGGACTCGTGATGAAAATGATCGCGTTAGCAAAGTCATCTCTCAATGTCTTGAGAGAATGACTGGACAAGGCGTAGCTATGGCGTAGTGGCCATTACTAGGATCTCTTCTATAGGATCTAGAGAATAATAAGGAGATGTTTGATCTCTTGCTGCAAGGATCTGTTTGACAATGACACTAGGGAATTAGAATTCAGATTCTGCTACTGTGATGAACATGGTCTGATCACCATCTGTTCATAATAGGAGCTTCCTCAAAGTCCAAAGGGTTTTAACAGTTTCGGGGTTAACCAAGGCCGCAATGCACAAGCATGATCCTTCTTAATTTGGGGAGCGTACGAATGCAGAATAGCCAAATTTGAGACTACATTTTAGATTTATTGTAAGTAATTTCTGAAGAAGCTTTGATTTAAGTCCTTTTGTAGTATGATTGTGAGCTGCTAATTATACTTATCATGAAGTAAGTGGGAGAAACTGATTCCTAGTGTCAAGGGCTATATGCTCTTTTAAGTCATTTGTTAAGTATGGTCTATGCATTTTGTTGCATTTCTAAGAGACAATAGTACTATGGAATGGTCAAGCCCCCTGCCCATTGTGTAGGGGAAGGCAGTAGGTGAGCTTGCTGACACACCCAACATAATGAATGGCTAAGGTCAAGACCATTCCTTGACATCAAGGTCTGTGGTGGTAGATTCAACAATTTTTCTTCAAAAAATCATGTTCAACAGAGATTTTGGCCACTTTTATTACTGTATGATCATCACTGTAATGTTATGTCATATAATGTGGTCAAGTAAATGACATGATCTGCAACTTCAGACCTTAATGTCTTTTGAGTAGTGTCTTCCAGTCCAAAAGCTTAACTCTGACAAAGTATATTGCAAATGAGTTGCTGTTTTATATTTGGCAGCTATGGCTGTGTGTAACTGCAAGAAAATAGCATGTGTTTCCATGTCTTCGAGGCTCTGGTCACTTACAGTAAGTTCAAACCAGCAACAGCTAAACTAGGAAATGTTTCATGAGTCCCCAATAAAGGAACACAGAGAAAGTTCAAAGTAACACCCAGACCTGGTGAACTTTCATTTTTACTTTTTTTGGGATCTTTTGGATGCACCCCCACAACTAAATAATAGAGATGACAATAGATGACCGTGCTCTTAGGAAGAGCTTGGCCTCAAGTTGTTGAGGGTTTCAGCATATCCATTGTATGCAATGTGATCACAGAGGATGCTCCTGATGGGGGTAAGTAAGAGGCACTTGTGAGGCTCATTAATTAGCTGCCTGTATGCATCTATTTGGTTTTCTTAGAATGCACTGAACACCAATTTTTCAAATTTTAAACAATGTGTAGAAAGCTGATACATCTCAAGAAGTTTTGAGAGATTGTGGAAAGTTGTTTTCTCAATTCAAAACACACCTACAGCTTGACTGGTTTGATGCTTTTAATTGGAGCTGAGTGAAAGAAAAAGAACTCTAAATATTTAGGATCTTGGTTCAGCTTTGGCATATCTAGGTAGACGACACTGACAAATTCCTCTTGGACAAGGTTAAAAAAAAGTTGTCTTACTTGGCTTCCACCCATCTAACTGTCTTTGGCCGGTAGGGCATTAGTTGTCAATCAGGTCATCTGATCTTTTCTTTGGTACTTTATTGCTATGTGAGCTGGAATGCGGAAGGTCCTACAACAAATCCGAGCTTTGCTACACAACTTCTTATGGGCTGGTTAAGAACACACAACTCAGTGCAGAGTCCAATGGAAAGCTGGAAGATTAGGATTGGTCGAGTCAGAGGAGGCTTTTTTACATCAAATGGGTGCTATACTGGACGCAACCAGGAGTTTCAGATTTGCAGATTCTTCGATGATTTGAATTGTCTTCAACAAAAGTAAAAAGATCGGGGAAGAATGTAAACTGGTCTTTTTGCCACCATCACATATCAGTAAAAGGTTCCCACATGGAACAAAATTGCTAAAACTTGGAAGGTTCTTGCCAAGGAAATAAAATGTTGTGCCCCTCCCTCACAAGAAGACCTATTAGACATGGAAATATGGTGGTCCACCAAATTTGAAGGATAAATATATGGGTTTCTCTGAGAAGAGAGCATTTGAGTCGTACAACACAATTTTGAGTAGGTTCAATTTTCAACAAGCAAATTGGAAATATAATACTTGTAGCTGACATTGAACAAGCCTTCAGTCTCAGGTCAAAAGAAAGTCGTCTGTGGTTAAGATTGACATATCAATCAAGTGAAGGTTTGCTACCAAGGACTAAGGCAGTTGGGTGAAGGGATAGTGCAATGAACCAAATTTCAACAAATGTAAAGTCCACAGATAAGTACACAAATTTTGCAATCCCTTGGTTAGCCCTCTCACAATTCCAAGCTCTAACCTTATATTCATTTTTGAAAATTCATATCGTCTTTTTTAATAATTCAATCATCTCAATCTATAACCTATTTTTTCCTATATAGATATACTATTATAATCAATATCAATGTGAAATTTTTCTTTCACATCCTTTATTTATTCATTTAATCACAATTAAGTTTTAAAAAGAAAATTGTTAAATATTCATTGTGTTTTAAGCCTTATGAATGAGATCGTTAGTTTCATAACATTATTTATATTGATATTACAAACATATTGTTCCTAAATAATTTTTTCTAATTTTTCATTGTTGCGCTCATTATGGAGTTTCTAAGATTTTTTGTTTTAAATTGCACACATAAACAAATAAAATAATATTTTATGAAATTTTGATTTATGCATGTCATCTATAATATGTTTGATCAATTCATGTGAGGCTAAGAACAATCCCAAACATTGACAATTTTTTTTACCCAAAAAAAGAAAAAAAAAAGAAACAGAATTTTGTATGATTTTGTGTAGAGTTACATTGGATGGCCAACTTTGACCATCCATTTCTTCTTTAACTCAATTCATTTGCACAATATTTTTTTCCACATAATTCATATCATCAATAAAGCATGATATCTTGGTGCAATACTCTAAAAACTGTTCAAAATTTTGAGAACTGAACTTTCAATGGTGGGGATTTTCCATTTCTGAACCAAATCCTTTTTTTTTAAAGGAAAATTCTATTTTCACACCTTTTTTGGCTAGATTCAGACCTTTTTTGCCGGTCTGATTTCGTGACCCCATGATTTCGTGAACCGCGCAGTGCATGGCTGCTCCTCATGCACTCAAATTTATTCTGTTTAAAATCGGACCGGCAAAAAAGGTGTGAAAATAGAATTTTCCTTTTTAAATCAAAGGATTCAGCTTAAAGTCTTCTACAACTCTATCGAATTGAATTTTTAAAATTCTAGCAAAATTACTCACTTTGGGGCACATTTGTGAAGGTTGGTTTGACTTTTGTATTGGGATTGTTTTGATCAAATGTGAATTAAGGGTTAACTTGGATGAAATGGCAAGGTAATGCCACTTCCACTTGCTACAACTAACTACGTGTAATGGTTTCATTATATAGGTAAATGTATTATAGTAAGTATTTTCACCTACAAATGGTAATTGAAGTTTATTGAGATTCTATTTAAATTAATTAATCCTAGGTTAATTTGTCTACTAACATTATCCCTTCTTACTTTGAATCTCAGCCTCAAAATCCAAGCCAAATAATTAACCATGAAGTTGAAAAAGATGAATTTTAGCTTATTTGTCTAAACAAAGGTGTGTCAAAAAATTTAATCAGTGTTCGAACCTCAAACAACAATAGGTAATCTGAGTGTCTAGAGGTATGGTAATGTACCACCTAGGTAGGGACAGTTGCATTATCGACATTGTCATTTAAAATTTTCCATGACTTGGGACTATTTGTCAATGGCACTTTGTTTGCATTAAAATTGGGGACATGTTGTTGATAGGTGATAAGTTGTTGCATGTAAATTGTTTCATATACTTCCCAAGGTGCCATGGTGGTAGCCAACATGCCTTGCACATTGACCTTGAGATGTTGTCAATGTTGTTTTTGGTCAGGGTTCTTCTTCAACCTTTGCTTAAAAGAAAACATGTTATTTTACTAGGGCTTCATACTTTGTTAATCTATTGTTAGTCACAATTGTGCACCATGCTCAGTTTTTCCATTTTGCCATTTGGGCTTACATGTCAATAATTCTCATCCTTGACTATATGTTAAATTCAATCTTCAATTTTATCAACTTCTATTATGTTTAATCCAACGAGTAAGGAGTTTTATCATCTTTTCCTTGTATTAATACCTTCCCCTTTGCCATGTCTATTTCATGCCTAATGGTAACCACCTCATCATTTAGTTCCATCAACTAAACAACTTCTATTTGGTATTTCACACAAACTTCAAACTATTCTTGAAGATGACCACCTCATTAATCATTTCTAAGATATCTTACAACTGGGCCTTCGCAACTTGATCATAATGAGCCAATGATGTTTTGATCTCATCCAACCTATTATGTAAACTACTAATTTGCCAAAGTTTTTTTCCACCATCTTTCATCAATTAGTAAATTCATTTAGGGATCAGGTAAGCTTTTTAACAACCTCTCCTCTGTTAAATGTTTTTCCAGTTGGGGCTTAATATTGCCCTGCCACTTTCTTTGCTTGCCTTGTCCTTTAATGGCATATGCCTTCCCTTTGATCAATGCATCTAGTTGGTCAACCACTAACTCTAGAGTTATTTGGTTAAGGGTCACCTACAATGCCTTCACCTTCTCTGTTATGGCAGTAACATTTTTATAATGAGACTAGAGCCCAAAGAGGCCTCCTTCAAAATTATTACCTCCTAGGATGTTGCAATAGGTCCTACCTTTAGGGTACACATGAATGGTTAGATGCAATGGGAGAATGTACACGAGAAGTTCGTCGACCTTCCTTGGATGCATGTGGGTCTCAAAAGGTCGCAATAGACCCCTTGTCACCTTGGGATTCTTACCGATTCACTCTGAGAGTCTTGTTAGCACATTCCTACCTAGCATTTCCCTCTCACAGTTGTTTTCTTGCTTAATGGAGTGGAATTCCTTCCTCACCTCCTTCTACTACCTACTATGGACATAATAGGGGTGGGGAAGATATTGGTTGTTGTTCTTGTTCCTCCTCCTCTATGACTACCCCCACTTGAATTTTTATGGTGGTTTAGATGGGGGTACTCAAAATTCATTGCAAAGGAATCTTTTTTTAAAGTACCCCCAATGGTGCCATTACCACTTTTACATCCATGTTGTTGACTAACATGGGGGAGGGTATTATGGCAGGGAAAGTCCAAGCTCTTACTTGGGTACAAACATAATATAAAAAGTTTGGGGCACCAACTGAACAATGGATTCCAAGGATTCAAACACATCACAATCGAGATGTGGCATTCATTGATTACTTTAGGTTCAAAATTGAACATGGATTACAATTTGCAAATTTGGCATGTTATGTCTCCTTCGCATGCACCTATGTCTGTCCTTTGTGTGTCAAATCTATATTTCATGCATTTGACCTACCCTCACATATGCCTAGTCTTGTGCGCATCATATGTGCTGGTTTAGGGTTGAAAATTGTTTCCTTTTTTCCTCCTTTTATTGAAGCAAGTTTGGGTGTTGTAGTGTTGTCCATTGTGTGACAAAGTTTTTTCGTGCTTTCCATTTCCACCCTTGAAATTGCCTCACATATTTCATCTCTATGTCTCAAAAAGGATAATGTTGGAGGCATCTATCACTTGGTAGGACCATTGCAACCAAAACACAAGATTCTTGGTTTTGCACTTGATGAAGTAAAATAACAAAAGCTTTATGTTTTTATTTAGTCAATTCTTAGTTTGTTTTCTATTAGTTTTATGTTTTAAGGGATTAATGTCTTGTATTTAGGTAGTAGGGTTTAAATAGGTACAATATATGGCTAATTATGTTGAAGGGCTAACATGCATAGGTCAAGTTTTAAAAAGTATTAGCAAAGCAATTTGGGAATATATATTAAGGATATATAAAGGATTTTTTTTTCTTGGTGTTGTCCTTTAACTAGGGTGGTCAAGGTTAGGTTAACCAACTTGATACACACTCACTGCCTGAAAAGGGGGCTATATATTTCAAGCCAAATATGTCAATATATGTGTAGCAAAGTAACCCAAGACCCAATCTGGGCGAAAGCTTTGACTAATGTAGTGAGTGGTCATAGATGTCAGATAGCCACAAGTGATTTCAACATAGGAACCAGCTTAAGCAATCGAGCAAGTGTGCAAGGACCTTAAACTACTAGGGGTTCTGACAAAGATCAGAGCAAAAACACGAAAATAGAACAATCGTGGGAAGTAACCACTTTACATCGTCTGACAAACGATGCGCGGGTTTAGAGGTCTCATAGTAACGAGGGGAAAGGAGACCAACTCAGTCAGGACAAAAAGGTGACTAGTCAGAAAGCAATCTATAGTTCTTTGTCTGTCTGGGGCCAAAAAAGTTCCTCTCGCAAGCCTATCCAAATAAATCATTGTATCAATATCATACCTGCAACAATGACCTAATCAATTACCATGTTGTGGTTTTAAGGTTTCCACTAAGTTTGGTACGGTAAGTCAAGGAACTTGTAGGTAAATGCTTTGGGTAAGTAAGTATATATACACCATATTTTGGTGGAATATATTTGAGATTTACCTTTAGCAATGGGTGGGTAATCATTTTGAGAAGATGAAAATGGGTATGTGCAAAAAAAATCTACCTTTAAGTCCATGAGGGAGCTTAATTTGGTTGTTCAATTAGCCATTAATTGACATTTGACCAAATTAAAGCACATAAGGCTACAAACAGAAAATGAAAGTAGAAAGCAATTAAGTGTCCTTTTATTTGTTTGATACCTTATTGGGAAAGAGTTCAAAATCCGGTGATATTTCCAAAAAAAAATCTAAATCAGATTAGCAATCTTTAAAAGAAAAGGTTTTTGAGATTTGGCAAATAGCAAACTTGAAAAGCTCTGTTTTCTCACCATTTTTTAGTAAAGTGTAATCACCTTGGCACTGGATTGCTAAAAATCCAATGCTACTTGCTTACTGTAGTAAATTGGCAGCTATGACAATAATTATATTATTGTCGACCTGTTGAGTTTTTTTTAACAATATTTGTTTAATAGAACAAAACTTTGTGAAGGACTCCTCCTAGCTGGGTGGGCGAGAATAGAGCAGCTGTTGTTGACCTTGAAAGTTGGTTGACACCATCGCCAAGGATAATCAGAGGTTTCTGTTTTTTGAGAAAAAGGATGGGTGGAGGATGTGGTTACACCAATGCTCAACATTGCACAAATTTGCTGGGTAGGGCAGCTCTGGCATTGCTGAAGTTGTCAGCCCTCTTATGTGTGCCAGTGTTGAAAGCCTTGAGATGTTATTTTTTTGGGAAGAAACTTGAGGTGGAGACTTTGCTCCATGCTCTAGCAGTGGTGCTCTATGCACTGCCATCGCCCCCACAACCCCACCTTTTTTAGTTGTTATTTTTTTTCTTTTTTTCCGGGTTTTGAACTTGAATCACCAGCACTACAACATGATTCAACATGCAACTTCTCTAGCACTAGAAGCTTCACAAGCTGATTGTTGCTTGTAAATTGATTTGTTATTTCAAACTTTTAACTACACCTAGCTATTGACACCATCGCTTGTCTACAGTGGAGAGGAAACACCAGGAAGAAATAGTAAGAAGATGAGAACTTTGGGCGCTGCCTTTTTTTAGGCAGCAAGGAACTTTAAATTTTTGTATGTAGTGGCTCCTACCTTGCAGTGAGCTTCAACATAGCTCCAAGCTTGCATTGAAACGTGGCAAGCTAATTGGGCACAAGTAATGGATTCCAGAGTGTTGCAGTTCTTGGATTCTCTTTCAATCTAGGAGGTAGGTGTAGTCAGGATTTGGTCCACTTTGACATTTATGGGATAACTTATACTTTTCCAAAGCCTACATACATTTGCATGTCAAACATATAGTGATCAACATGCTGGACCCAACACTGCTTTCCACACAGAAAAAGGGTCAGAAAAAGTATGGGTCAGCTGGGTACTGTACTTCTGTACATTTACCATAGAAAGTGCTCTCGGCCAAACAAATGTACAAAGAGTAGAACATTTTATGTACACACTGTGACTTCAACCTTCTGGCAGTTTACTAGTCAATCTCATCATGGAATGCCAATTGAAAAGCTCCTGTAGATTACTACTATGTGTGACATACCTCTAATTCCACCATGTTGACAGCCATCCAAGGTCCTGTTAAGAGCCAAAGCAAATCAATAGCCACAAGCATGGATGGGGATGCTAGGGGACGGATAGTGGGTTAACAGTAAACACTATTCCATTTAGTTCCAGCTCCCTAGCCAATCATAGTGGTTAGCTCAGTTCATATTTTTACTACCTTAAAAAAACACACTAGCCCAAACCCATGTACTCACTATCTGCATGCATCTACTTACCTAGTAATCACCTATTATACAACCCACCTACCTACAGGACCCATCTGTTACAGAATAGGTTACCAAGGTGAACCCATTGACTACTGAGTTCAGGCTTCCAATGAATGGTGCACCAATGGTGATGGTTCACTCTAGCCCGTTGAAGTGCTTCCACAAGCAACTTATGCATCTTCACAAATTGTGCTGTTACTTTCAAATACATCTTGCATGTACGCTAATAAAAGCTGCAGTCCTCCTGAGGAGAAGATACCCTTTAATAACAAAGAGCTGTCTCATTGAACAGCAAAAATAAACCTGAGAAGGAGTAAAGGTTAGTTTCACAGCATAACCCGAGCTCCCTAAGGAAAGTTTTTCTGGATTATAAATTCTATCAACCAGTTAGAGGAGCAAGATGAAATAGAAGCCTGAAAATGTCCTAAAACACACAACAACATTCTTAGTAACTCCTAATATCTTTAATACATTTAGGCATTAAGCCTGATCATAGTTAAAATCAGAAGATAACAAGCTTGTTTGTTGTGACAAATAAGACACAAACCAAATATATTTGGAAGACCTATATTGCTAGACTTGTACACCACAGAAATTCCTATGTTTCCTTTGTCTAACAAAAAGTCGTGATTTGTGATGTCAACTGAATGCATAAGTGACAACTATGAAGAAAGGAGTGACAAGCTGTGTCTTGAACTGATTAGCTAAAGCAGAGAGGGAACCTTGCTTTCCTTGCTTCGCTCACTAGCAAACTCAGTAAGCTCTACTGGAGTTGTATGGAATGCTTTCTGTTGCCATCTTCTCCATATATAGCCGATAAATGTGTTCACCTTTGGCTCATCTCGCTTCACTCTCATATCCCCAATGCTAAGGTCCATGTTATCACTTCTTGACTCCATGTCTCTTTCATCAGGTTTTGTTTGATGCACAAACTCTTCTTTTGGATGGCTCTGGTCCAGCAACAGCACCTTGTAGAAGTTAGCACCAGACAAATGACAGATTCTCCTCCAATCAGACCACTCATCGTCTGCTTTGGTCTCTCAAAGAACTCCAAAGACTCATTCAGATGCACATAAATCCAAAACAGGACTGAGCCTCAAATGGCACTAAATGTTTCAACACACCAGAGAAAAGATATGGGAAATTTTTGCTCAGTAGTTTTCAGATCCCTGTAGGAGCTGCAAACAACCAGACATTGATACAAGACTTTTACCATCTAGGAACTTCTGCAAGGTCAAGCAGAAACTCTACATGCTAGATGCTCATTCTTCAGGCAAATTGCATGCCACAGCAATTAATACCATCAAGTTCATGATGAAAGTGACAATTGCCTTTTCCACTGTGGTCATTTCTTCTAGCAATCAAACTAACATCACCTAGACAATGTCCCCTCTCAAAACAACAGATGCTACTAGGGCATCTACTCAGGGCACATCACACCTCCAGTGATTTGAAGTGCCTCCGCTGCTTCTGGTGACGCCTCATGGACTTTTGACAATCTGAGCCCTCCCAGTTGAAAACACCATTTAGGTTTTCAACACCCCAGAAGGTGTCTGCTATAGCCTCCATTTCTTCCTCTTGCTCTGGCAGATTAAGGTCCTGAATGAACTCACTTACATCTGTGGCATCATCAGGTGTACTATACACTCTCCGTATTGATGGCTTCTTGTTGCGCATGATTGACCTCCACCTGTTTGGTAGGTTGAAGTCTTGCTTCACCTGCTGACCACACTAACAACTGAATCAAAGCAATTCCAATCTGCAATAATAGTGATAAGCTCATCTCCAAATACAAAGAAGACCAAGAATCTAACATGAGAAGTGATATAGCCCAAAATCTAGTAATTGAGCAATTGTATCCCAACACTACCCATGCTTTCAAAGCTAAGGCGTGTCAGAAAGGCTCACCTACAATTAGACCAATAGGACCTTCACAGTCAAGCAATCCAGAAGTTTGGATCCATAACCTGTTCTTCAAGAGAGAGTCGACCTTTTGCTCGGGAGAAGAGGCATAAGGTTCTTGATACTGCTAATATGAGAGCAAGAGTTGGAGAGAGCAGACCTGTTGCATGTAAAACTCGTCGCACTGCAATGCCGCGACTTGATGCCACTTATTACTGCAGATTCCCTGCCACGCGGTCACAGACACCGTCTTTTCTCTCTCACCACTCTATATTGCACATCGAGCGTCTGTCGTTCCTCCAACACGAATGTCCCTATTTACTTTAAGAGATAATTCTGTCTTTCCCCTCTGCCAATCGCACTACTCTGAACCTGTTTCTTACGGCGTTGTTGCCGTTTCAAAATCACACAAAGAAAAAACCTAACAGATCATATTGTTTTCGTGAAAACGGTGTACAAACAAACCTCGTGTATGTACCTTACCCCTACTTCAAAATCTCCCTACTTAGCTCCAAAATGCTCAGCTCTCCTCACCTTCCGAAAGCATGTATGTGCAAATTTTCCGCCAATTCCAATCACTACTTCACAACGCTCAATAAGGAGTAAGCAGTAAAAAATATTGTCCAAAAAACCGCTCCTCTACAAGTGGAATCACGATCTAGGTTCCGATCGGCATCAGGAGCCGCGCTACGAGCAAAATCTCCGTTGCAGCAGCTTCAGAGAACTAGGGCAGAAGTATTGATCGCCTTTAGTTACCGTTAAAATACGCAAGGGCAAAACAAATAAACAAACAAAACCCTACTGCAATAATCTCTCACAAGCACACGCGTTTTCTCTCCCCCAGCCACAAATCAAAAGTCAAGGAAAAAAATGAGTTTAGAGTTTACTACTTTATACTCCCTCCTATTCTTATTCTTCTGCTTCTCCTCCTTCGCGACACACAGATCCACAATCTTTCTTTGTCTTTGGCCGACGCTCAGCAACACTTGCACTGCCGACTGGCACGCCAACGTGACTTGACCTAATCCAGCGTCCTTCTTTGACACAAATGAAACGGGGAATTGCACGAAAAGCAGGGAATGACTCGCCCAATCGACAGGCGCCGAGTTTTGGCTAGAGTGAGCCAGCCTGCACCCGGAAGGATGGATGATAAGTGATCAGAAAATAGTTCTCTGTCGGGTTCCAGTTCACTATCTAACCATGGTGGTTAACTCAGTTGCTTTTCCTTTTTACCTACTTAACAACAGGCAAGCAGGTTATTAGTGTTGAATATTAACTTTCTACCAAGTTACTTAAGTAATTTTACCCAAGTTATAATTATTTGAGATACTTGTGTTTAGATGCACATGCTTTTTGGACTATGACATATTGTAGTTAAGTTTACTTAAATATCTCTAATTAAATTTAATGTGAAATATCTCAATGCATGAGATGATGGCCTTGTGCATGTGCCTATGTATGTATTTCTTGGGTAGGTACCATTTACATGGGGGTGTTTGTCTCCTATTTAGGTTAGGTTAGAGCTCAAGGTGGATCATAAGTTTGTAAACAACATATCTACAACCTTAAGCTTGGGTGGAGAGCTTGTTGTAAATCAATGTTTTTATCAACTTTATTCTCTCATTGATCCACTATCAATTTATAACATGCTATCAAAACATGGTTGCGTTTGAAAGAAGCAAAGATTAAAGTTGTTTTCTACAATCCTTGAAAGCCTTGAAACATTTGATGTATTTTTTTGTTTTTCTAACATTTTGTTCAAAGTTTCAAAACTTTAGTGGTTTTTTTTTTTGGCATTGTTCTACTAAGAATCATGACATTCATTTTTTAATGCTTAAAGTATTGAGAAGTTGAATGGCAATAATTTTCATACATGGAAGATGAAGATGGAATTTTTCCTACATGGTAATCATTTGTGGGAGATCACCTCAAGAGAAATATTGCCACCATAAGTTGAATTTGGAAAGATTGTTTTTCAAAAAGGCACTCTTGAACATTGTTTGTTCATGAAGAAGGACAAATTGGCTTATGGAACAATTCTTCTAAATGTTGTTGATTCTTTGTTGCATCATGTAACACATGCATAAATTGAAAAAGATGCACGAGACAATCTTTGTGCAACATTTGAGAGAAGATACGTTGGCAACATATTGCAACTATGTTAAAAGTTTTACAAGATGAAGGAAGCCACCTCAATGTAAGCTCGTATTGACAAATTTTGGACAATTGCATATTAGTCAACAAGAATTGATCATCAAGCTTTTTAATGAAGACTTGGCATTCACATTTTTAAGGAGTTTACAATTGTTTTTCCATACCCTTGTGGTTTCACTTAGTTTTTGCACTGATAAATTATTTATGGAGTTAGTATATGGACAATTGTTATAAAAATAATTGTGATGTACGTGAGAAGTGTAGTTTAACCATGGTACGAAACATGAAACACCAACGATTAAGGGTGTTTTTTAGAAGTTCAAAAGGGTTGTAGATTGGTAGAAGTTTAAGAATGAAAAGCATTAAAAACAAAAACTTGCCACAATTGTAACATCAAAGGCCATTTTGTAAGAGACTGATATAAAACGAAACAAGATTAAAAAAATAAAATTCAAAGGTTCTTCACAAGTAGCCACATCAAATCAAATTAAATATCTTGTGATTGCTTTATCTATGTCTGCAATTTGTAAGGATGTGCGGTTTGTTGATTTTGGGGTTTCATAACATCACACCTTTAAAAAGGAAGCATTTTCAACTTTTGAAGAATTTATTTTGAGTCACCAAATATATCTTGGAAACAATAATACATTTAATGTATGTGGAAAAGGCATTATTGTCTTCAACTTACCAAATGGGATTTTCAAATCTATTAGAAATGTGTTGTATGTCCCAAAGTTGGCAAAATATTTGTTATTGATTAGTCAATTAACAGAATAAGGTTTCAAAATGGAATTTGAAACCACCAAATGTTGGTTAAAGCCTTTTGATTTAAACAAGGTGATTATTGAAGTTGTTTAAAAATGAAGGTTATATAAGTTGGTTGAAGTTGTTCAATCCTTGGTTGTAAAATGTAACACCAATACAACCATGGACAAAAATAACCTTGTTGAAGTCATGGATCTCAATGGAGATAAATGACTTGAGTTTTTGCAATGGATGTGTGTACAATAAGCACCATTGTACGCCATTTCCTTTGAATGAAGGTTCTCATGCAAAGGAAATTCTCTAAGTTTGTGCACACAAACCTATGTGGTCCCATGGCAAAAACATCTCATGGAGGGGCAAAATATTTTATAACCTTCATTGATGATTTATTTAAAAAGACAATTTTTTTGTGCCATGCAAATTAAATTTAATGTGTTTGACAAGCTTAAAGTTTTCAAAGCTTTGATCAAAATCAGACTAGAAAAAATATCAAGGTGGTCATATGTGATGGATTTGGGGAGTATAAACTTTAAAAATTTCAATGCATTCTACAAAGAGAATGGTATTGTGAAGCATATAACTATTTTATACACAATGGTGTAATTAAAAGGAATAATCAAACACTTGTTGAAAATGTGCAATGTATGTTGCAACATATGAAATTAGATCATGGCTTCCAAGTAGTAGTGGCAATTATAACATATATCCATAATTGAATCCTACCAAGTCAATTTCCAATGACATCATAGGAAATTTAATGTGCTACACACATTTTATAAATCATTTGGATGTTTTCAATTGTGTTGCATATGTTCATTTGTCAAAAGAAATAAGGACCAAATTGTTTCAAAATATGTCAAATGTATATTCATTAACTACTGTGAAAAGATTAAAAGGTATTTGTACAACCTTATAAACCAATATGTTATTATCAGTTGTGATGTTATTTTTGATGAATCCATAAATTTTAACAAGGAAACAATTCAAATTTGATATTTCAATAATAGATGATATTTTAATAAATTAAAATATTTTTAATGATAATAAGTTATTTAAAGTCAATTAATCAATTAATTAATTAAACTAATTAACTACCAAATTAATTGAATTAATTTAGATTATGTTCTAGTTACTTAATTCAAATAATTAATTATCAAATAATGAATTTTTTTTTAATAATGAATCATTTGGATTCCCATAATTATTTGAGTTAAATTAATTAATTAATTAACTATTCAAATGGTTATTTCACATAATTTATTTATTGATAATTAATTCAAATATAATTATTGATAATTTCTTATTTAGTTGTACAATTTTATTTTA
>Ga0116230_10001392_pt1 | contig 22920 bp, 14 predicted proteins | sample S1TSphfallax_3_FD_88678 | JGI IMG/M metagenome (GOLD analysis project Ga0116230, IMG submission 88678) | Host-associated microbial communities from peat moss isolated from Minnesota, USA - S1T2_Fd - Sphagnum fallax MG | ecosystem: Host-associated > Plants > Peat moss > Unclassified | place... | reverse complement strand
TTAACATGTACTTGCAGCTCCTTATTGAGCTTACACATAATCTAAATAAATGTTTCAATCCTTACGAAACTCCTGTTATCATCGGCACACTATCACATTGTCTATTTAATCATGAAGCTGATTCGAATCAATCCTACGTTCCTACAGTTTGAAGATTGCTCTATCTCTATTAGGCCTTTCACTAACCCCTTCCCCCTACTTCATAAATTCCCAACATCCTTGCTACTTGCTAAATACTAATACAAGACCAATGGTTTTGTTGCACACCAGGAACTCTGGTGTTTGTTTTTCCTCCCTCAACCTTCTAGAGATTTCCCACCCTTACTTACGCCTGTAAGGTTCTAAAACTATGGTTTACCAACTTTTTGTTGAAGAAAAGAACTAACCCAACCAATATTGTATTTCAGAAAACAAAACAACCCCCCCACACCCTGTGCGTATTCATCAACCCCTATTCCAACACAAAGTTGTTAAACCCCCCTAATAACCTCACCACACTCGAATACTCCTAACATAATTCTTAACCATTGAGACTACCAGTTGTGGCCATGTCGGTATGGCTCACATAAATGTACATATTTTTGCTAATGGGTGGGTTGGAGATGTTATGTACATTTGATGTGCTTGATACCTATGTCAAATCCTCCACACCTTAGACCCAATAATCTCTATGTTTTTTATTACTACTTTCTCCAAATTGTGTTGGAAAAGTTGGCTGAAATTGTTGTAGTGATGGACTTCATTGCCAATGTTCACTTCATGCCCACCTATCAAATCCATCGCATGTTTGCACCCCATGCTTGAGGTCGATTAGGTGTTTTATATTGATTATATTCCCAATGTTTCAACATGGCTACTTGAAGGCTAAATTGTGCATATATATGACAATGGAATGGAGCCTTACATTATGGAGATCCCCTCCTGCCACCATCAACATCATTAAACATTATCGATGGTACATGTGTGGACAAGTGCCCAATTACCATGTGGGTATTTCCATATGGTATAGTGTAAACAAAAAGTAATTTTAATTAACATTTTTCATTGTAACACATTTTTATGTACATCTTTAGAAATATTTGGAGGAGGTTCTTTGATGGAAATGTGCAATGAAAGGTGGATAACATCCTAAATTGTCAGAATGTTTTGAAATTGGTGCACATATGAACAATTCAATTGTTAATTAGGGTGTAGTCACAATCCAACGAGCCAAAAAAGGCGGTGGACCCCAAAGAAAAAAATCAAAATTGGATAAATATCTATGTTTTGCCATTTAAATCCATGGTAATCATGGCAAGTTGTTTATTTTTCATTCATACAAATGTCAAGGAATTCAAACCAAAAATTCATTTGATGAAATTTTAAGTTTAAGTTTTGATTTAAGGCCTCTAAAGGTGAACAACAACACGTATGATAGGAGTCAATTTTGCAAAAGACTATCAAAAGGATTCATATAATAAAACACATTTGATGAGAAAATAATTAAGAGGATAAAGACCTATTAACCACATTAAGAAAGCACTCATACCCCAAGATATGTGGAATTGTAAAACTTTAAAAACTCAAAGAACTTTCCAAAATTATTCCAAAATTTCAAAACTTCAAAAGTCCTTTGCCACACATAAATAGGGTAAAATGTACATGATGTGTTAAAGAAAAGTTGTAGTTTATTATATAAGAAAACATAAAAATGTAAAAAAAAAAAGTTAGTTATGATTTGAGATTATTATCATTTTAAAAAATGAAACACTAAATTTACATGGAATCAAGACACTTTCAAAAATTCATATTTATACACAAAATGATAAAGAAAAAAACATGTCATGTACTTGGACAACTATAAACATTTATTATAACAAGTTGCAAAAAAAATGTTTTGAAATTCATTCATATGGAAAAACAATTTGGGAAAAAGACATGCATTCCTTTTTTACAATGAACCAATGGGATTATTGTAAAAAAGGACATGAAAATGACATAATTTTTGAAAACCCTAAAAAGATATGTAATCCTTTTTTACAATAATCCCATTGGTTCATTATATCTTGTTTGCACCCATTGGAGTACATTTTTAATTTGCAATAGTGTGTCACAAACACTACAATTTAAGAAAAGGACTAAAAATATTAGTTTTAATGGGAATTTGTTCATGAAACTTTACACATACAAAGACACCACCATAATGAATAATCTTCCCCATCAAAAATTTCAGTTTATGTTTGGGCCAATTTATGTTTCTAGTATCCTACATCTTCAGTAAACTATTTGAAAACAAATATCCTAGGCCATGATGTTAAACCATGTGATTGAAATTTGTGGTCATCACAGTATTCTAGGGTACATTCACAAATATAATAGAGCCATATGAATTGTAACCAATTCTTTGTTTTTCATGTTTTCGTGTCAAAAATAATATTAATATTACACTTTTTTTTTATACATTTTGATGATAATGTTCTTAATATATGGTGGAACATGTGCAATAATTTGAAATGAATCTAATGATATTTGAATTCTCAAAAGCATTGATTAATAATTACAACTAGTGTTTTACAATGTTTTTATTACTTGAAAAAACTTATAAATGACTCTTAAAGGACTTGAAAATGACATAATTTTTGAAAGACTCTTAAAACACATATTCACATAAGAGTATAATGTAACATATTTTTGAGTTCAAATGACTTTCTTATGACTTTTTGCAATTACAAATGGAATATTCCTACTATATACCTAGAATCTTTCAAAATAAATAGTCATTGAAGTCTTTACTAGAGGTGCACCCTCAGCTCCTTATTTTGTGAATGTACTTCAATGTGCACTAGCTCCACTTGCATATGAGTAACCCAAAATGTGCCCAAAATGCATGTTATTGCATTTTTTTAGAAGATAGTTGGGTTGCCTTGGGGAACATTTAAGCATTTTCTTAATATTGTCCCTTCATGTCATTCAAAGTTTGATGATATTGTTTGAAACATGGAATTGAATTTTTTTTTTTCATTTCAATTGCCCTTGTTTTTACTACTTCCAACAACTTTAGATCCTTGACCCTTTATCTGCATCTTGTGTACTTCTTCACACAACTAATTACGCTCCAACTCCACCTCACATAGTGTGGCTTGCATTATCCCCAACAATGAATCAAAGGCATGTTATGCAATCTCAGCCCCTCATGGTTGAGGTCATTCCTAATATGTTTTAGGAAGCACCTAATGCAAAAGGATATCTTTTAATATGCTATGAACTAATGGCACATTTTTAACAAATTTTAAATATATTTTTATATATTCTCTAAAATATTTTCAAAATGAATTATCAGCACCCTATTTACTTACATTTAAATAAATCATAAATTTTATTTATTTTCAATAGATTGCACCCTATATTTTATTGCACACTATTTGTAATAAAATGGAAGTAACCTCCTTGGGAAGCTTAAGCTTTATGTTTGCTTCCTTAAAACAAAGAGGTGGTGTATGTGTGCTTGCCCCTTCCATCCGCTTTATTTTGGCACCTCTCACATTAAATGGATCGTATGATGCCACTTGAACCACAACTTCCAAGTTGACCTCCATTTCCTTTTAAACCTTTGGGTTTCCATCCATGGTGTCATCTATGCTTGAAATTGATAGACATGTTGGCCCATGTGAATGAATGGGACTTTGATCCCATGGGCTTTCAACAATTTGATTGATGATGATGGGAATTAAAACTTGAATGCCTTGTGGTTCCACAACCACCATTGAAATGAATGCAATAAACTTTAGTGGTATCAATTGAAGAACAATGTGGAAATGTGGTGGAACCATTTATGTTCGATACATAAGCATATTGGTCCCTCAATGGCCTAGAATGGTCCTCCAATTGACCTAAAGCTCAAGCACCATCTTTGCATACACGATTCATGCCATAGTCAAACTTGGCATTTGGTTTTTGACAAAAATTAGGTTCCATGTCATTGTTGTGTGCACCTCCAACATGCATTCTTTCATTTATGCATTTAAACAACTCATAAATTGGGGCGAATTATTTTGCAATGATTTCCATGCCAAACCAATGGCCATTTCTTGTCAATGTGGCACCACCACACATAGTTGGAGCATAATGTGTACATGTCCATGGCTAGGGCATGTTTTGCCATCCACATTTGCTAGCATGGTTGGATTTTGAAAGGCTTCAAGTTCTACATCATATCGTTTTCCCTTCACCTTTATGTCCCTTTATTGATGTCCTATGGTCTTCATTGTCTGTCGTGTTGCCCTATAAATAATATCCAGTTACAATGTTAATCTATCAAGTGAAATTTAATAAAATTGGATCTTCCAAATTCACTTAGGGTCATTAGGGTTCATTTATAATATAAAAAGGGTTGGGGGGTAGAAACATAGTCAAAGGAGCCATCCAAGTGAGTGGTCACTCCTTAAAATTGTATTTTTGTATGTTTGAAAGATCACAAGTGAAACATAATAGTTTGGATTATCATTAAAAAAATTTGGAATATTTTCCATTAATTGCAAGTTTACATGCTCAAAGTTTGACACAAATAAAAAAATAAATTTCATGTTCAAAGTATTCAAACTTCAAAAATGGATGGTCCTTGTTTTTTCATACATCCTTTCTTTCTACCAAATGTGCACCTTTTGAAAATCAAAGAGGATTTTAACAATGATGATTAATAGGGCAAAAGGACTTGAACTAATAAAATTGTTTTTGTAACCGATTTGAACACATTTGGCTCAAAAGTGCTTTTAACCTTGAAAATTATGGATTTTGAAAATGGGCTTTTGAACAAAAGTTGTTCATGTTTATGTCATAGAGGGCATGAATGAAAAATATACATGAAATAAAATCAATGTTTAGTCAAAATGTATTTATATTTAAAATGCAATGTTAAAGGGGGTGACCCCAAATATAAATTTTAAAATTATAAACCAACAAAAATGACACATGTCATGTGTAGTCCTTGGAAAATGACTTTTACCTTGGTGCCCTTAGTTCATTTGACCATGTTTTCACCTTGGGGTCCTCCATAGGTTCAATAATGAAGTCCAACACACATTGTTTTCACAAATGGCATCATGAACTTCACCACCTTTCAAAAGGGTCCCACTTTTTTCCACATGTGTAGCATCGATTATTGGAAGCAAATAAAATCCTCATGTGTTAAAGAAGAAAGTATTGACAATGAAAAAAATACGGGTTTTATATTAAACCACCCACTTGAAATGAATCAAGCATGGACCTAAGCCAATTTTGATTGCCCTCAATCCCCTACATGCATAGATTTTGGCAACGGGCCTAAATGATTGGCCATGATTGAATGGTAATTGAAACAATTGGGCCTAAGGAATGTTACCGAAGGTGATCATAAATTATTTATAAGTTGGTGCATAATGAATTATCAAAAGTGATGTGTTTTGGACTTTTTGATTTAATAAAATGACATCTTGCCAAGGAATCATGATGTCATGTGTGATTATTTTTGAAATTTGAATAATATTAGGACTTTATTGAACATAATTAGAATTTCACAAAAGTTGATTCACTTGCATTGATATCGTGATTATCTTTATGCACATGTTAAGGAAAAAAACAATAACATACATCCCATCATTTCATTTCTACAAACTATTTCTTGCCCATATTTTGACATGTTGGAAGATCCATGTGTCCATCTCAAGATACTAAATGCTCTAATAAAAAATCATACACATCAAATAATGGAATAAAATCAATAAATATTCTTTTGAAGCAATACTTTTGATGCAAATGAAGGCCTTCCACATTTTTTTAAACAACCTATTGGTAAAATTTAGCCAAAATATAAGAAATTTGGTTGAATTTTTATTTGAAACAAAAAAAATCTTCAATTTTCATAACTTTTCAATATAAAAAACAAATTGTTGCCCTCAAAACTTTTAAAAACTATATTTTCAATCACTATAATTTAGGCATTGGCTCTTGTGTGGTGACTAAAATCTCCAATGATTGAAATAGGTTCAATTGTTGGTTGGTTCTATTGACCAAAATAGTTTCAATCATTGGGTGCCTATGGTGATCAAAACTATTTTGGTCACTAGGTGCTAATGATAATTGCCAATGCTTATGGTGACTAAAACTATTTTGTTCGTTGGGTGCCTATGGTGATTGAATGTTGTTTTAGTCGCCACAATGTTTAGGCCGACCAAACAACATGAATTTTAGTCTCAATAAACCTTATCCTAGGTAGCCCAATGTGGGCATTGACCTATGTTGACCCTACATTTGCATATGTTGACCTATTCTAACATGAAATTAGGTAGTGTAACATCCAAATGGATGCATCACATCTTGACAAATGCCTAGACATTGTGACAACTATGGTGTAGGAGTTTGAACGTGTATGGCTTTTGTGCATGATTGAAGGGATGGCAATCACAAAGGTCATGGAGAATGAAAATTAGAATAAAACACAACAATCTAAAATTGTTATATTATAAAAGAAAAAGGCAATTAGGAAAAAGAAAGTCTTAAGGAAACAATGGAACTTTCCATTTTAACACCATGGTCACATCAAGTATACATTGCATTTTGCAACATATGACAAATCATTCAATTGATCATTAATGTTGTGTGGAGATTAATCTATGTTGATTACCAAAAGTTTTACTTAAATTATGTGTTTGCAAAAAGACATGGAAAGATTACTTATATGATACCTTGAATGAAATGAAAACAAGGAATTTAATGAGTAGGGTTCAAACCAAACATCAATTTAGTGTGATGAAATGTTGGAACATTTGAAGGTTATAGATGGACATGCTTCAAGAAATGTTTTAAAGAAAGTATGATAGATGGTGTACCCATATTCCACTCTAAGACACCAATTCTTACCTCTATCTCCCCTAAGCCTAAAGTTTCCAAACCTAACCTCTTTGCATTCATAGGCTCTAGACCATTTGCAAGTGATGGTGAAAGGACGGTGACCAAGGTAACGATGTTGTATAACCAATCTAAGAACATGGCAACAATGGCATGTTGCTTTGCCTCCACTTCCAAGTTCCGAAATGTTTTATCCATAGGTAATATGGAAATTAACAGTCAATAGAAAAAGAAGTTCAAAATCAACAACTTGAAGGTGGTAGAAGCTTAAGCATTATATCAAAGGAGAAGTTTATATTAAAACTTTAAATAGTTTTAAACTTGTAACTACAAAAAACATGGATTTAAAACAACAATTTTCCTAAAATTAATTCATCATGATCCTTATTCCATGGTTGTGTCCCTTAATCTTAACTACATATTTTGATTGTTAACTCCAATATTTTACACAAGCACAAACCATGACTTTAACCCAAAACCCTAACCTGAAACCCTAAAAACTAGATTATACTTGAAAAAGCTTAACCTTCAACCTAAGCCATAAAACCCCTTTTCTTAAACCCTAAAATGCCAAACCTAACCTTGAAAGTTAACCCTAAAACCTTGTGTCCCAAACCTAAATGTAAACCCAAACCACCCAACTCCAAACCCTTATAAAGCAGCCCTTAAAAGGCCCAAACCTAAACCCTAAAAATTAAACCTTAAAACCTCAACTTTAAAATCCTAATATTTAGATCCTAAAGTTAAAAAGCCAAAAAGCCAAACCTTAAAAATATAACCAATAACCATAACAAGAACCATATAACCAATAGCCAATAAGCAATAAGCAAAACGCATAGCCAATACCCATAACAAATAACCATATAGCCAATACCATAGCTAACTATCCATAGCCATGTAACCATCTAACCAATACACAATAACCATATAGCCAATATCCATATGGCAAACTCTTGTAAACCATAGCCCCTAGTCCAGATAGCCCATAGCATAGCCCCTTGGTGGGCAGCCCATAGTTGATAAAAAAAAATGTTGTGCTTGGTTTGGGAAGCCCATTTTGGGTTTCCCCATTTTGGTGCCTTATTTGGACACTTTATGGAGATGTGTGCATAAAATGAAAATGAAAGGAATTGCCAAACATCTCCAAACATATGTTTATGCCAGCGCCCTCTAGCTGGTTATGTTGTCCATAGTTCCTGCTAGTGTGGCCTGTGCCGTTGGCCCAAGTGTTACCATGTCCTCAACTGATTTTTCCTTCCAAAACCTGGTTTTTTGGGATTTATTTGAATTTTCAGGGGCAGAAATCACTTTAAAATCAATATCTCCCACATTCTGAATCCAAACCTTACTAAATAAATTTCATTCAGTATTCAAGAACTTTTGCACCACAAGTCCAAATGTCATGGAACCAACCCATGCACCCCTCCTTGTTGAGAGGTTTCCAAAGACACCAAGAACATGCTATCAAGCATCCCAGTTCAGTGGATCTCATAACTACAAAATAAAACAAACTACCTTCCTTCGTGGATAGATTCTGCTGGCTGGCTCCTCTTTGCCATCATGAAGATGTGTTCAATAGCATTCCATTTTAGTTACCCTCTCCATTTAATGGCTGATCCATGTTTCTGGATGTCCAACCATAACAGTGTCCAAAAACACACCTCTGAGTACCATTTAGAATAATTTAGTTTCTGAAAACCAATGAAAGGTAGTATTACTGGTTTCTAGCAATGTCAAATTTTAAGTTTTAAAATTGTTCTTTTAATGTGGAAAACAATAAGTTTTCTAAGTTGGCGAACTTCTACTACCTATTTGTGACTCCAGTAAATAACAACTTTGGCAATGCTATATAGACAGAGCACATTCTTTGCATGCTTGAGGATTCACTTCCGCTAGTAACACCATTTCAAAGTCAATTTGTCCACACAAAGCATTTTGCTTAAAACCATCCCATCACTTTCCCATCACTTGGGAAGAGTATGGAAGTATTATAGTAGTATACCAATACCCATAGTGATGCTTATGAACTTAGTCATATAATTATTTATATCATCAAACTTTGCTATCACATTCAAGTTCAATAGGACTATTTCACATTCTTGTTTCTCCACATGGGTTTTAAAGGGTTGAGCATCCTGTAAACACCCCTACAGTAGCTGGTTGTGCATGTCCACCCACACCTGTATGTGGGCCTCTCTACTAGTATAGGTGACATCCCACATGAAGTGTTGAGTGTTTCCCCAGCCCTACCTATAAACATGAAAATTTGGACAATAAAAGGTCAGATTATTTAAATGCCATCACCTGGGCCAATTTGTTTTCCCTAGCCAATCAGAAGCATGAAAATGCAACAATTTACAGTGAGAGGCTATTTAAATGTCAAAACTTTATGCCCAACAAATCGGTAGCATGAAAATGCAACAATATAAAGTGAGAGGCTATTTAAATGTCAACACTTTGTGCCCAACAAATTGGTAGCATGATAATGCAACAATATAAAGTGAGAAGCTCTTTAAATGCTTTCATCTGGGCCAATGAAAAATAGTGAATTCTCCCTTGCCTCACCCATAAACATGGAAAAAATGAACTTTATAAGGTTAAAGACTTTTTACATGCCACCACCTGGGCAAATCATGAAAGCCAAAGTGAACAAATATATGTTGAATCCAATATTGCACAATTGATGGGTGTTTTTTCTTGCAAAGTCAGAAGGTGGCTCATACCCTAGAAACTCAAGGACAAATCTTTAATCATCCTTCTATAATTTTGGCCACACACTGAAAACCAAATATAGAAATCTGGAGATTTTTACTTTTTGTTTTGTCTCCTCACTTCAGTCAGCATGTTTACTGTAAGAATGAAAAAGCTAAGTATATTTAACTTCAATTGATGACTTTTAACAAACCTTAGAATGACTGGCTAATGGGATGAAGAAAATATGTTTACAATATATTAACATGCAATTTGCTGGAAAAAGAACAAGCACCCAAATCTTATTGTTTTATACTATTCAACACCAAAATTCTTCTTCCATTACCATGCTACCTCAATATTCAAACCCTCCATAATGTGTTGTGGTTTGTCAATGTTACCAAACAAAATACGTTAAAAAGTTGGTGGGCTTTTAATATAATTAGATCTCAATCTAGTCATTGAAGTACTTTGTCAACCTCCATATCCATTTCATGAATGAAAAATACCAAAAAATCTATTCCAAAATGCAAATAGAAGCAATTTATTTTTCCTTAGAATTTTTAGACTCATACGAAATGGCATCACAAGAATGACTGTGTATTCATTTTCATGTTTATATAATCTGTAATATATTGGCCTTGGTTGAATCACTAAAATTGCATTTTACCCTTTGAAGAACCAACTTTTTTCACATTGTTTGGTACATGAACAAAGGCAACACACCAAAAAAAGATGTAATTGTATGGGAGGTTTGGTATTTTATCAAACCTCTTTTTGTTCCTTCCTAGATATTTGTGATCAGATTTTGAGCATACACTACATTTGTCACTACTTTCACCTAGAAATTGTGGTTTACTCCATAAAATGTTATACAACTAATGTTGCTAGGTTCTTTGGTTTGCATTTTATTTTAGTGTTTATGGAGTGTTATTTATTTATAGTGTCATTTTCCTTAACAAATAAAATTGTAGTCAATAAAGTTGTATGCATCATATCCATCATACCTTAGCATTCAAAATTGCTTTCTAGTTTGATTTTCATGTATTAAGATTGTGCCACAATTATGCACACATCAAACTTTGTTTTGATTTTTTACTGCTCTAAATTGATGTGATGCAAGGCTCTGTTGTCATTAAAACTTACATGATTTATGTGATGTGACACATTTATTGAACAATATAAATGGGGCAATTATATTTTAGTCACCATCTTGATAGTTTAGAATTTTATTTTTTCATCTTGATACTAAAATTTGATTTTCATAGCAATTGGAACACAGTCCACCCTATCTTTATTATTTTATAAAAAAAATCTAAACCGTCAACATGGTGGCCAATATTTAGTCACCACATGCTAATGATCTAGATTTATTTATTTATTTATATTTTTGTGATTGAATTCAAGTCATTTTAGGAAACCTTTTCCAACCCAATTGCAACTAAAATTTTGTTCTAACTAAACATTGATCACTAATGAAATAAGTAATTCTATCCATGTAAATTGACATTAAACTAAGGTGATGCCAAATTATGTCAACATTAAAATCAATGTGACATAACTTTAATAATTTAAATCAACTAATAATGTATTAGGGTTTGAATGGACACCTTGTTGTTGCATTTGTTGAAATAGTTCCAATGCATCTATTGCCCTTCCACACCCACACCATTAATTCAAAAATCTTGAACCTTTTTGCAACTCAAATTTTAGATTAGGAAAAGAAAAAAAATTCTAAGTTTGTGTGTGAGAAAGAGAATGAAAGCTTAAGATTAAATACAAATAACTTAATGTGAAAGTCTTCCTTCTTTTTTCTCTTTTCCTTCCTTTTCATTGTCTTCCCTTCTTTTTTGCTTTTCCAAAACTGAATCTAAAACTACCTTTTAAATTAGCATTTACCCTTCAAATTTCCTATTGCAAGAAATTTAACAAAAATAAATTTCTTAGATTTTTGTTCTTGTTCATACTTCCTTTTTGCTCTATTTGAAAATACAATCAACAACAAGGTAGCTAGAATCTTCATTCTCCAAATAATGATTTGCTCATGTTTTAACCCAACATTAACTATTAAGGGTTTTTTATGTTTAGATTCTTGATTTCATGTTAGTGGTGAGCATCCCATGAGGGATTCAACAATTATTAGAAAAAAAAAATTAGCTACTTAATAGGACCCTTCGAAATAAGGTTGATCTTTTTTTTTATTTGGAGATTGGGGACATGAGTTTTGTTTTTAAATTTGTGATGTAGTGGAATTAGTGGTGATCAATCATAAGATGATTTAAACATATTTGATTAACTACAAAATATGAAAATAGAGAAAAAACCAATTTTGGGGGTTTTTCTTTGTGTATTTTGGTTAGTTTCTGGAACTTTCATGAAAATCTATCAATTTGGAAAAAAAAATCTTTGAAATTTGGGGAATTTTGATCATATTTTCCAAGAAAATCCTTTGTATAGGACAAAATCATATTTTTCAAGTTGAAATCCCCCCAAAAGCATTAATTAGGGGATAGAAGAAAAAATTCATGTCCAACTTAACACCCCTAGTGTTTCCAACATGCATTTTTTAAACCCCCTACTATTCATAAAAATAATGTAAATTTGTCAACACATTTTGATGGATATTTCATTTTTAGTGTTCTTTTTTATATGAATATCAAATCCTTACATTTTTTGGAAATCCTTTAGAGTTTTAATTCACATTGTATAAAAGGATACTAGAAAACAAATAAACACAACTCCTATGGACTCTTAAAAAATTAGTTTGGTGATCCTTGTCCCTTATGCAAATGTGATTTACTACAAGATTCAAACAATTCATCTACTTTATTACACAATTTTTGTACATGGATGCCAATTCTATATATTTACATTTTACTTATCACCATAGTACCTTCATGTCTTTCACACCAGTTATATTATCTATAGACATAACTTAATATTTTATTCTCAATGACCTAAAATATTCAAAATTCATTTAAATACATATTTTACAAGCATGTGTTCAAATTAGCTATGTACAACAATAATCAAATATAATGTTTAAGCAATGGATAAATTATTTAATTCCAAACTTTTGATAAATCTATGTGGAAAATCCAATGAATCCATTAAATCATAAATGTGTATTTTCAACATCATTGCATGAATATATTGTAAGGATTGCAAGTTACTCTAAATGTGTGTTATTAATTGATTCAAATACATGGGAAGTCATTTTATTTTATTTTTCATAAAAGCTTTACAAGATTTTTTTTAAATGGTAAAAACATAAAGGAAAAAAGTGATCCAATTCATGGTTAATACACCCAATCTTGTAGACTAGCCTATGCAATTTGAGATCTGTTAATATTGTGTGTGTATGTATATATATAATGTGACCATAAACTATGTATGATTCGCCATTGAGTCTTTGCCTTTCGCTTAGTTGTGTCAATTGAATTTTAATTGCAACATGTCTTACCAAATGAAGTTACTTTCTATGTCAATCCCATGTTAATGTCCATACCCTTTTGCAAGATTTGTTCTTGCATGTGACTTGTTTGTTCAATGTGTTGTAACCTTACTTTGATATTATAAATTACTATCTGAAATTGCCATAACATTTAATAATGTCTTTAAAATTTGAATTGTTGTTGTAACATGTATCTTGTCCTTCATTACTATGCTAGTTTGGCACATATATAGTCAATCCATGATTTGGTTACATTTGCATATATATTAAATTGCCTCCAAACTATTATTTTTTCCTCTTATGATGGGTAGTTAATACTAACGTCCTTTGTCTTTGTTGAAACATGCCAATCTTACCTTAACATATGCATACTCATTGTAACAATGTGTTGATATCATTTTATTATTTTAGTGTATTATATGTTAATATATTTGCAATCCATTTAAATTTAGTTATTAATATGTATTTCACTTTTACATTATCTCTGTTAACATTAACCAAAAAAGGAGAAATTCATGTATTGGAAGACCTTTTTTGTTGTATAGTTGGAAAGCAAGTGCCAACCATCAATTTGGTATTTATCTTGCATAATATTTGTGTTTAAATGTTTTTACAATAATAATGTCATAATGCAATTACTTTACATAAAGTTGTATGAAATGTTGTGTGTTACTCATACCATTAAAATCATATTTAAGATTGATTAATTGCAACACAATGCTAAACAAATTAAGTCTATCCAACTTTTTAGTTGGCAACTTGTTTTATGTATGCATTTTATTCTAACCCATCAAAAATATATTATAACATGTTTGACAACTCAAAGTTTTGGTGGGCATTTGTATGATCATTAGATTTGTTAGCATTGTGCCCTAAATTTTTTTATCGGTTTCCCTAATCCCTAGACTATAAGCAAAACCCTTAGATAATTTAATATTTTTCACAACTTTTGAATTTCACCAATAGGCTTACTACAATGTGTCTTTAGTTAAAAAATTAGACTAAATTGTTAATTTTGGTTTTTTCTAACTTGGTGGTTAGAATCAAATTTTCTATTGATTACCATTTATGAAATACAATTAGCAAATTTTGAAACTAATTAAATTAGCTTGTTGAATTAATGTGATTGAGTTAAGGTGAAACAACCTCAACATTGTTTGCTAACAAAAAAAGAAATCATATATTCCAATGATGATGTTCCATCAAAATTGGTTTAGGGTGAATGATTAAACTTTATATCCTACCCAATATGTCATGCCCAATTTGATTCACTTTGAGCTTAGTTCAAAAATCATTCAAAAATCCAATTTAAACAAAAATCCAACATAAACAAATTCCAATTGAGAATTCTCTTTCTTATGGTCAATATGTAATTCAAATTTAAACCAATTTTTTTAATATTAAATATTTCAAGAATTTTAAAGTAGAATTTGAAATCAAGAACCAAACATTATCACAGTTCAACTACCAATTTATTACTAAAAAATGGAAAATTTTATTAAATAATCAAATGATTGTGATCAACTCAATGTATGGTTAAATGTTTTTTTGTTATATTCAAGACGAAATTGTTAATTATGTACATCGAGTAAATTTTTTAACTTGGTGATTAATAGGATCAAAAAAATTATTGAATTTCAGCCAAAACATTGAAAACGTCAATTTGTTGGATCATTTAATTTACAAATAAAACATATTTATTAATATATATTATTCCATCATATTATGGTGGCCCCCAAATCAAAGTGTTTTTTTCAAATTTCCAACTTCATGTCCTCCAATGGTTAATGTTTCTTAATTTTGGACTTTTCAAAACTCCAAAAATAACATAGTTTGCATAGATTGAAATAATTTATAATCAATCATTACATATATAAAAAGAAGAATTGTGGAGAATGATTTTAATTGAAGAATTTGAAAGGAATTGTAAGTGTAAAATTCAACTTTTCCATTTTTGGCAACCATCTTGTGGAAATTTTTCAAAGGAATTCTTAACAATTTTTTGGTTTTAAGTTACTTGTTCAATTTTTTAAAATTATGTGAGTAATAGTTTTAATAATTTATATTATAGAAAAAAGAACCTAAAATTGTCTAAAGTGGTTATAAGAGTTTACAAAAATAGATTAATCAAAATAATCAAAATCTGGTAAAAAATGATATCAATACATTAAAAATGGTATTTATTAATAGGATCGCCAAAGAAATAGGCTTTGATTCACAGGTGAATAGAATTAATACTACATATAAGACATATTTGAATGAAGTTACATAACACGAAAAAATGCAGAACCCACAACGAACATTTAGAGGTGTTGAAAATATGTTAAATTCATCAAGAAATCTTCCTAATAAAAAAGATGTAACTAAGGTTAGATCACAGAATCTAGTCGTGAATGACAGATAAGGGCAATCCATCAATCCTATACAAAATCCAATTTATACAAGCACAATCATGGGCTTTCATGAATATAGTCTAAAAATTTATGGTAAAAGTTTCAATGTACAAATCTTGAATCAATAGCAAAATAATGTTAATGGGTCAATTATTCTTAAAAACGCATAGGTGAACCCAAAGAAATGCCATCAAGCCTTATCTCAAAGGTCCTTAAAACTTTTTTGGGTCTAGATGAAATTTAGTTTTCAAAAAAAACCTTGGAATCTAGGAGTTTGCCTCAACCGTTGCATGTTGGGAATTGAATCAATCAATCCAACTAATCCATTCTTTGAGTTCCATATAATTATTGATAATGGAATTTATGTCCTTCAATTCACATCACACTAAAACAATTTAATGATGCCAAGTGCAAGCTTGTTGATGAAACAATAAGGCGGGGTATGAAGACTCTATCCCATTTTTCAATAAACCTACTAAGGGAGTTAAAATTCTTGTTCATTGGTTTTTTCTTGTCTTGAAACCCATTGTAAATCATTTTCTTTCAAAGAGACACAAAGATGAAATAAAAGTTAAAATCATGTGATATAATTCATTTGAATACATTTGCCTGGACTTTGTGATTTCAATTGATTGGGCAACAATTTAACCAAGAATATTGCAAGGGAAAAACCAAGATCATGGGAGGAGATTCAGAATTCAAATTTCTTTGTTCTAGGTGGCCAACATACAATCCAAGCTGTAAAGTAAGTTTAGATAAAAATTGAATTAGTTTTTGCTAAAAAAAATTAATGCAATTTCCTTAATGTTGGAATCAAAACTAATACTAAAGGTTTTTTCTATCATGCAAGAGAACTTGAATTACCAAAGTTGTCAATTGAATTCAAAAATGATTACTCTACATTTCAAGTGATTGTTGTGTGGTTTCAAGATTTTGTGAACTTTTGCAAGTTGTCATATATTCACAATTGCCCAAAGGAAATAAAAGATTCATCCCTAACATATAAAAAAAGCTTCCTACAAGTGTAGAAAATTTGGATTAAGTATGATCAACCAACAAGCAATATTGATGAAAAATGTAAGAAGAGTGAACCATACAAGGTAATGTTGCGTTGAACTATTTAAAATTTGCAAATACTTTCAAATAAGTTTCAATCAACTTATGTGAATGCATGGAATTAATGTGAATATGGTTTTGGATGTAGGATTTTGAGAGTATTCTTCACTTTATATTTGGAATGAAGTTGATAAAAAGTGATTTACTATATTGTTGTTGTTAGAGAAAACATATGCATTGTGGGAGAAAATCCTTTTGAAATGGAAAAATGGAAACATTTTAGATGAAACCAATCATTTGCCAACATGGAGAATTACACGAATTGGGAAGTCCGATTTTAACTATATTATCAAATTTTGCGAATCCCAATTGGCAACTCTTGGACAAGGGTTGTTGCATCACAAATACATTTACAAGAAATATTAGCAAAATTCAAAGGAGGAAGAAATCTAGAATTTTGGCAAGACTAAAAGAAATGTTGACAAATAATATGTCACAAGATTATGGTATTCTATGGGTTTTCGAGGCCTACATCAACAAACCTTATGCCATTACTCAATGAATGATTGGTGAAAGAAAAAAAGGTTACATAAATATGATGTCATGTTTTTCTCCCTTTTGGACAATGAGCTTGGTGAAGACTTTTATAAGTAAAAAATTAGGCTTAATCCTACACTAAAGCCTCCATCACAAATGTTTATGGAAATGTTACAACGTTGGATTGAAAACATCGACCTTGTTGCAATGAGGATGAAGGCAATCCTCCTAGATATGCACTACAAGTATGCATACTTCCAACAATGGGCAAGCTCAAGGTTATTGTTGATGGTGATCCAAGCACAACTAAATTATTAACGGACAATGTAACATCAATTATGGCCTTTGTGTTGACAACATGTAGGTTGTTCAAATAACTTATGGCTTGGAAAGGACCAAATTCAAATGCCTTTTCGTGGGCCTTCTCAATTGTAAAATCAACTTCCAACTTATTATTTGTTTGTGTGATCAGGATGCCTTTGTGCATTTGTTTACCACAATACACAAGTACTAATTTTTGTTGAAAATTCATTTAGAGTTTGGCCAATACATGGAGGTCAACATGGAGGTCCTGTTAATAAGGATACCTTCATGAAATCTTTGGTGCTCTTCTATGCCTATTTGTTCTTCAATCAAACATGCATAAACATCAAAAGAGATGTTCTAGGATTAAGAACCTTTCCCTCATTGGTCCAAAGATCGGTACACCTTCTCGCATGGATTGACGGCTTTATAATTATGAAATCAACCTCAAGGCCCTAAAGACAAATGGGTCCAAGCATGATTGGGGTACCTGCTTTGAGTCCTTGGAATACACTCCAAGGACTCCCAAATTCACTTCTTTCTTCACTTTTCCCATGGCATATCTTACATTTCACCTCCCTTTTTCATGCCAAATGAAATAATTTTGTTCCAAATTTTATATAGACATCTAAAGTATCTATTGTTTTCACTTATGAAAGTGAGAATAATAGATTTTATCCAATGTGGGCCATATTCTATCAATGGCCCAAAATTCCCAAAAATTTGATTTTTTCAAACTTTTTACATTGCAAAAAGGCATTTGGTTTTTGTCATATTCATACATTTTATACACATTAACAAATAAGGTGTTTGTGGTAAAAATCTTGGGCCAAAAAAAGTTGTTTAGACATTATTTATGAATCTTTGAACTTTTTTTTTTGTCATGAGACAAAGTTTTGGATTTTTTTCAAAACCTTGGTAGGAATTTTTTAATTTATTATTATTGGCAATTATAGGTTATTATAGGCTATTTCACCTTAAATTATTTTTTTCTATTATAAATTATTTCACCCTAGATTATTTTTGGTAATCATAAGCAATTCTAATATATGGCTATTGGTTGTTCTTTTATTAGGGCTATTGGTCGTTTTTAATGGCTTTTAATACTTATTTTATTGGTGATTATTAATGTTTATTAATATTTATTGGTGGTTATTCTATTAATGGCTGCTTATTAATGGTTGTTATATTAGTGGCTATTGGTGACTATTTTATTAATGTCTATTAATGGATATTATTGGTTATTATATTGTTGGCTATTAGTGGTTATTATATTAGTGGTTATTATATTAATGACTATTGTGGCTATTTTATTAATGGCTATTGGTGGCTATTTTATTAATGGTTATGAATGGTTATTGTATTATAAGTTATTGTTGGTTATTAGATGTTGTATTACAACTATTCATGATTATTGTATTATAAATTATTGTTGGATATTCTATGTTATAATATCATAGGCTATTGGTAGTTATTATATTGTCGGGTATTTAAAATTATTTTTACCTTAGGTCATTATATTTTATTTTAGATTATTTTAAGTTATTATACTTAGGATAAAATAATTTATAATAACATATAGTAGAATGACCTTGAATAATTTAAAAGCTTATAATAAACTAGTTAAAATACCTTAAGTTAAAATAACATATAGTAGAATGACCTTGAATAATTTAAAAGCTTATAATAAACTAGTTAAAATACCTTAGGGTAAATAACATATAATAGTTTAGGGTACAATAATTTATAATAACATGTAATAACATAAAATATATGTTAAAATAACTAAAGTAACTTAAAATAATATAAGGTACATCATAAAGTAACATAGATATAATATTTTTAAAAACATAGAAATAAACCTATTTACTATAATAAATTATAATAGTGAATTATGTTAACTAGTAATGAAACATGATGTCTACATAGTGATATTATACTGAAATAACTTTCATTAGGATGAAATTAGTAAAATGCAATGAAATTATTTCACTTTTAAGGTCCCATAGTGATTTAGGCTAGTAAATTGCACCCCACTTTTGTAGTAGTGATTCCTTGAAATTGTTCTTAAGGGGTCCACCCTATTATATTTACTTTCTAAATGATAAACATAATGGCTAAATCTCATGGCTAAACATAATGGTTAAACCTAGGTTATACCTAGTGGTTAAATTTAAGTTATACCTCATGGCCAAATTTAATGGTCCAATTTAAGCTAAACCTAGTGCCAAATCTAATGGTTAAACATAATGGCTACACCTTATGGTTCAATTTAGATTAAACATAATGGCTAAAATTAGGTAGATAATATGTAGGTTGGTGGGTGGGTATGTAGGTACGTATGTACTTAGGTAAATGAAAATGTATAAATAGGTAGGTAGGTAGGTAAGTAACTAGCTAAATAAATAGGTGGATGAATAAGTAGGAAATAGATATATAAGGTAGTAGACCATGTCATATTTGACTAAAGATCATTAGCTATCTTGACTAAATGTTCAATTTGACTAAAACCATTAGTCATTTTGACTAAAGATCATTAGCCATGTTGATTAATTATTCAACTTGATTAAAGACCATTGGTCATTTTGACTAAAGTTGTACAACTTGATTATGTGTATTTAGTTAAATAAATCATTATAGTCAAATTGATTAATCAACAAATACATGTGTCATTCAAACCCCTAGTCTTTAATCAAATGCACATGTCCATTAATAAAAAATGACAAGTTAATCAATTTGAACCTTTTAAAAAATCATGATTTGTAGTAATGATATTTATGAATCAATCAAACTTTCAATATGAATGTGTCATTAAATTTCAACATGTTTAAGTGAAAGGGTCTAATGAATATAATTGAAATAGTCCTTTTGGGTATCCCAACCATGTTTTGACCTAATTGTGGATTTAGTGCTTCAAAGTGGAATGGGTTGCTTCAATGTGTATGGAGTAGAAGCCCTCATACATATGTGCTTAGTAATTATTCAATTGTAACACCTCAATTATTTTTTAAAATATCTTCTATTTTCATTTTGTTTAAGATGTTGCAAGAGAAAAAGTGCAAGGTTTTCGACCTTACTTTTGAAGACACAAGATGGGGTAGTTGAAGAAGTTGTAATTATATGATCACGCATGTTTTCATCCCATCCGATGATTATGCCTGAAAAACAACTTGGACCAAAGCCTGAGAGAATGAAATGGAAGTTGAAAGGACCTAAAATGATCCAATCCCTACAAAGGGGTAGATTAAAAAAATTGGACATTACAGAAGGTGTTATATGTGACATTGTTTGTCAACATATTGATGAACCCTTGGGCTTTGGACCAAAGGCACCCAAGAAGCAAATGGTGAAAAAACAACAAACATTCATTTTGGTCCATAAATAATAAGTAAAACATATAAAATTAGTTGACCAATAAACATTAAGATGAAGAAAAGACTCTAGAGACAAGGAGACTCACAACTATGTCCTCCAATGGAATATCAATGCAACAATCTAGTGATTAAAATCTTTTTGAAACTTCCATAGGAGCTTCAAATGAAAACCTTTCGATAAGGAAGGTTCCAAAAAAGGTGTTGGAACTAAAAGCTTCTAAAGAATTATCAAATAAAGCACTTGTGGAGGAGTTAATCCCTTTCAAAGATATAATTAAATAAACAATTACAATTGAAATGATAATTTATTTAATCTCAAATGTTAACAACATTTTTCAAATTCAAAACAAATATGATGTATTCATGAATAAAAAATTAATCAATTCCTATTCATAAAATTAAAACAATACACATAAAATTTCCCATCTATTATTTTTTGCTTTGTGTCAAAGGAGACCCACCTAATGGCCGCCAAGTGGTTTGTTCCTTTTTTGAAATAAATCTACCTGGTGGCCATCAAGTGGTTATCTTCCATTTTGTGTTGATGGAGATCCACCTAATGGCCACCAGGTGGATTCCATTTTGTTGAATTTGTTTTGTGAAATTTCATATCTTTAGGTTTAAGTAAAGATCAATTTCAAATTGAGAGGGCCCAAAAGAATTCAGGAGGGAAAAAATTATTGTCTCCCATGTGGCTACCAAGTTGTTTATGTGACTTGAATGTTGTTTTCAAACCATATGGTGGCCACCAAGTGGTTTTTATATGTCTCTTTCAAGAGGTGGAACCAGACTCTAACATTATTGCAGGTTAAAATCTTGTTCAAATTGACTAACCAAATAATTATGGTGCAAATAAAACCATTTTTCATCCTATTAAAAATGTCCATTGTGGAGGATGGGTGAACTTGAACTTTAGTGATGAATGTCAAGAATTTTTATTGTGGTCCTTGACAGTCACATAAAGGAGAAATGAAAATAGTTCTACAAGTCGATTTTGATGTTCATGTTCAACCAAATGTGTTGGCTCCTTTCATTGATGATGGGTATGAATCTAATGAGGTTTTTAAAGAGTTCTTTAATAGTACATTTGAAAATTCGGTTGATTGGGGGAAAATAAGGTCTCATCATACCACCTATGGAATTCATAAGGTTGTTATTGGTTTGAAATCGGTGAAAACACACTAAGGTGTAACATTTTTAGGCACATGTGAAAGTCCATAATTGCCTAAATTAACATTGTGAAAGTACTGTGAAGGCAGGATGCCTTGAATCACACAAGTCATTTTCCAAGTTATCATTTGAAATTTATTATAAAAAACTTTTCAACCTTGATTTGCTTTATGGAGAACTTAAATTTGAAAAATGATCTTTTAAAATATTATTTTCATTAAATAAATGACTTAATAAAAAAACCATAATTGAAGGTACATAAAAAAATTGGTCGTCAAAATGTTTCCAAAAAGTCTTCCTTAGTATCAAGGTTACCACATCATATTACCATTGAGTCTTTTTTTCATTAAAAAACATTATATGAAGGTGCATGGAATCTGTATTCATTAATTATGGACTGTTATAAGTTTTTGGTTACTCGTTTGAAAGTCCATTATGTTATGGCTATTAAAAAACTATCCATGAAATTCATACAATGTAACTATATTATATATAACATTCTAGTGTTGAGTCATTTTTCATCTTAGTCAACTATATTTAATCACATGGCCAATTACAAATTTCAAAATCTTGCAAAAATTGCCTTATGACAACATTTTATGGACAGTGTAGCGTGCTTTCATCCAAATGTGGAAGGCAAAGGCTTGGAATCAAAAGGTAGGACACCATTAATGATTTCCACTTCCATGTCTACCATCACTATTTTTATCTTTAGCATGTTTGCCTTAATGTGCACCTCTATTTTTGCCATTTGTGCCCCGATCTTTGCTAGACTCACCTTAATTTTTGCCATTTTAGTCGCAATCCCCATTTGTAGGATTTCATGTTTTGACAAATGAAAAACTTCTTCCGGTTGTCCCTAACATTGGTGAAAAAAATAGGGATTTAAAGTTCCAAATGGCTTCTTGTGTAGGTTTCAAATCTCCTTTTATTACAGACAAAGGGGATCGTGAAGTGAGTCTTTTACACATAATTTTCGATTTGAAAAATGTACTTGTTGGGAAATGATATTTTGTAATTAATCACTTGCTACCATTTAACTAAATGTTGTTATCCCATCATATTAAACAAGATGGCTATT
>Ga0116230_10001391_pt1 | contig 22925 bp, 25 predicted proteins | sample S1TSphfallax_3_FD_88678 | JGI IMG/M metagenome (GOLD analysis project Ga0116230, IMG submission 88678) | Host-associated microbial communities from peat moss isolated from Minnesota, USA - S1T2_Fd - Sphagnum fallax MG | ecosystem: Host-associated > Plants > Peat moss > Unclassified | place... | reverse complement strand
TATTTTTTCTCTCTCATGTTCCCATATGGTTTTCCAATAGTTCATCATTATTTATGTCATTATCAAATTTAATTTGAATTTATATAAATATCATAGACATTGAAAAGTCACATGTTAATTTGCCTTTTCATATCCATGTTGGTGGGTAGGGAAAAGGAGGTAGTTATTAAGAAAGAAGTGAAGTAGTTAGGCTTGGAAATAAGGTAGGTATGAGTTGTCTCTGGAATTACCAGGGATGATCATACAAAAGATTATGCAACATCTCCCATATACTTGTTCCTTGAAATCTTGTCACAGAAATTTTGACAACCTGGCCTATTCAGGATCACTGATCTAATTTTTAAAAAAATGAGATTGATGGACATACAAATGCAGAGTCAAGCATACCTTCCAAGTTGCACAAATGTCTTAGTGTCACTTGAGGACCACCAAGGAAATAAACTAGAATACCTTAACAAAAGGAAGCATTCAAGCTGCAAGTTGGCACCACTGCCCCCCACACATCGGGCATCCAAAAGCCCATCGTCCAGACCATATCTCCTTAACTGTTTGGCTTGGTGCTCCAACATTACTGGTCATGGACAAAGATGCCGTTTGCCTCCCACATCGCAAACACTGTCAACAGAGATGACCAAATATGGAACATATCTTTGTAAGTATTGAGAACTTCTCCATAGGTATGAAATAAGTCAACCAGAACAGACTTGAGAAATGGCCAAGCATTCAACACTACAGAACATCTTTCAAAATCCATGAAATTGATTCCCTGTAAGGAGACTCCAGACTGCAGGGAATTGAATTCAAAGTCTAGAGGCCTTTCCCCTATGGCATTGCATTTGTTGTTCTCCCATTGCATTCACAAAAGAGAGTATGTGGCAGGTGGGTGCAAAGCACATACAAATTAAAGGTAAAGAGAAAACCTTGTGCCAAATGCCATGCCCGGCTGGTTTCCAGACTGAGGAGATCACATCACGGCGTGATCCAAGTAGTGTAGAAAAACTGCTCAGACCTACTACTGTGCATAACCCAAATCCAGCATCATGCTCCACTCGTCTCCGTTTCCTTGGCCAGAGTTCAATAGGATTAGGGTCCAGATTTTCCACCTCCACCTCTGCCTCCAGCATGCCTGACCATGGGCCCCCTGACAATGTTCGTCGATTCCATTCTTCTGAAGGGGGGTGCAGCTCCAGCTCACGCATCAGCAAGCCAGGTGCATCAGCCCCTCTTGGCCGTGGCAGTTTCTTTCAACCACAACCACATTCTATCAGTTGCAAGTTCCACCTGGTTCACAAGAACATCTGGTTCCAACTTCACACCTATTTCATCAGAGATCCTTCTGTCTGTCAGCCAAAGTCCTAAAAGGCACATTATCATCATAATTGTTGCTGATAGGATCTACTTCAAATGCCAACACAAACTCTTATAAGAATCCATGCTTTGAACATGAGCTGTTTTCTCACATTGGCTCAGGACTCTTATGTTTCAAACAATCTGAACAGAAATTTCTTAAACACTTTAAGAATCAGTTGCAGGTTTAGTTACAAACTTGCATGTGAGGTCCAAGTGAAGCCTCCACAACTTCAGGAGCCACACTGAACTGGCCATCAATGAAGTGCAGTTGTGGAATGGGAGTAGTGTTTCCCACTTGTGACTTGGGCAGGGGATGTGCCAGCTGTGCTGTCCTCTTGCATAAATCCACCAAAACCAGAAACAAATGCTTCACCTGGAAAACCTCCAGTGTCAAGCATTATCACTGTCTGGTCAATTTTACTGCTCCTTTCTGACCAAATGGCTGACTTCTAAAAGTGAAAGCATGGGATCAATGGCTGCACTGGATGGTTGTCTAAATAGCTTATTCATTGATCTCACAGGATGCTAAGATGCTACAAAATGAAAAACTACAAAAGAGTAGAGTGAACAAAACAGGGCAACAAGGTGGACAGTTAAAAGTCTATGCTTCTGACCTCCTCTGAGGAGTAGCCTTGACCACAATTTCCATAACCCACCCTAGCAGATCGAGTGTTAGCCACCTCTTCAGATCCTTTGGTGATGGTGCCTGTGCTGTGGTTCGGAATTTGGCCCCCATCCTCCACTTTGACGACAGTGGTTGGAGAGCCTTGGACTCCAGTCATGACCTCCTCTTTCAATGGCCCTACCTTAGTGATTGATTCACTAGTCCGCGCAGCCACACCTCCTACAAATCGCAGAAGCTGACGTTTACGAAAAATTAGACAGAAGAGGAGTAACTGGCACAACCTGTGAAGGAAGTGGCAGTCACCAATAAGGCGCACAGCAGGAGTCCCTGGGAAAGTTGCCGTACTAACATTCAATGGAAGGGGCACAACTGGCCCTACCAAATTGGTGCTTGAGATGGCAGCAGATGCAGGAACCTCAGCACTAGGGCTTGTGGCAGTGATTTTGGCTATGGCTCCCTGTACCCATGCTTGCAATTGTGCTGTTCCACCATTGCTTGTTGTCCCTGTCTGCACACCTGGCTTTCCAGACATTCCATCACTTTCTGAACCCTAATATTAGAGACCCTGCCCCTTTCCTATCACCACATTGAAGATGACATGTGCCAATCGACAAGTCTGGACCATATGGAAACAGAAGTAACATCCAATTATCAGAAAAAAGAAGTATCAAGACTATTCTTCACTCCTCTCAAGAAAATCTTAGATCTCATAGAGATGAAAAGGCATCAGCCCCTTGAGCATACAATTATATCCTAAGGTGATTGTTTAACTGAGCAGAGCTTCAAGCAACTCTGCAGAAGCTGAAAACCTTGCAGGCCTGACAACTTCATAACTCAGGAGGGCCCATTACCACAGCAGGGCAAACTGTGATCCTTGTTAATTTTCACCTTTCAGCATACATTAGGCCACACAGATAGTCCTGCAAATGATTGCTTGCTCTGGTACTATCCAAAATCCAGTGAGACAAAACTTACCAGGTGTAGTGGGGACAGGAGGGATGGTGGCAGTGCTGGGAGCAGTAGAGGGTCGCAAAGGAGTAGTTGAAGCAGCATTACTGGCAGCTGCATGTGCTGTTGCCAGTGTACGGCAAAAGCTGGCATACCGGCGCAATCGTGTCAAAAAATGAGATGCCAAGTCCAATATTGCATCCACATATGCCTGTAGTCTCCACATATTTTATAAATGAAGATCATTAATCAGCTGTGCACAGCAAAACAACTCCATAAAACCTATGAAGTGGATATCAACCTATATCCTGCACCTACTGGGACAGCAGAAACCACAGAAGAAGTTGCTGCAATGCAGGATATGAAAGGTTTAAAATCAAGACACCTGCCTACCTCCTTGTACTTAAAGAGTTGCTGCCTTCTGGAACACATTAGTCTTGCCCAAAACTATATCCCTCTGCAGACATTTGTGAAAAGAATTTAACAGGATCAAAAGCAATGTCTAGTGGAAGAGTACCTGAACTGTTGGGACCAGTGCAGGATCCACTGCCATGGCATCAACACCGAGCCCTGTTAGTCTTTCATTGGAGGCTTGCCATGGCTCTGGAATGAGTGTGGAAGGGTTTACTAGTGCTGCCTCTATTCCATGCCCCAACATATCCAACATCAACCGCCCTTGCATGTCCAACACCAACACCCGGACATCAGCTGCTTCCACACCCTCCAGTATCCGACACTTTATTCGGTCCATTGCCTGCCAGACCCCACCCAACCACCCTCTATTGACTCATCATTGGAAATAAGCACGGAAATCCATGAGCAGAAGCATGTGTGTAGCTATTGTGAACTGGTTTTTCTAGATCTCAGACTGCAGAGGCATATCAGGAGGACTTTGAACCTTTTTGGAACCTGAAGAACCACTGGAGAGCAAGTAACCTTCTACCAGCATGGTCTGATTGATTGTGCCTCTCAGCACATAATAGTAAGAGCTATTAACACATAGAATGAGATTCTCGAGCTAGAGAACTCCCTCAACAGATCCTGGAGAATATACTATGAGATCGCTCCAGCAGTCTGGTCTGGGCAGATTAAGAATCTACAGTTGCTGACTTCAAGGGTTCGAGGACTTTGAGCTGCTTCATATATTTTTAGGGCATTCATGCCCTGGGTTCATCTGCAATGGGACATTCTACGTCACAAGGAGCAGCAGCACCCACAGTATCTACTCTTTTCAATTATTGCTTGTGAGAACTTGAGACCTCTGTCAACATCAGGAGCTGAAACTTGTAAAGGAAGGTTGAAAGGAGAAGCAGCATACAGGGCCATAGTACTGACGATGCACAGAGTTAAGGCTGTGAAAGTCAGCATCAAGCATTGCCATCACTCTGCCATGTGTCACTGCCTCCAAATATCATCACCAAAGAGTTTAGAAATGACAATTGAGAAACTAGACTGCAATGGTAAGAGGAAAAAATTGAGGACTACTCAAATGAGTGACCAACCCAACTAGACCAGGCCTTTAGCATGTTCAAGGCTCAGCCTTCTAACATTCCATTCGATACACCAAAACTGCAACATCTACCAAACCTACTGAATGACAAGATGCCCATTCACAGGATGCTACCAATGACAACAAACTTTAGAAACCCTGCCCTGCATTTGAGCGGTACCGTACTGGTAGACCAGAAATGTACCAGTGCCATCATCAGCAGCACATTGTGTGCATGCAACAGCATCCCACCAATCCACCTCACTCACCAAACTCCACCAAAACCTGTTGCAACCCTCAAAAATGCTAAGTTCCAGCTGAAACAACTCAAACCTACCTTCCAATCAGTGAACAAAATCAAAACTGGCTTTGCTAAAGCTGCTGAAATCTAGTCAAATGCTGCAACTCAGTTTGCAGGTTCTAGGTTCTACAAAGGGTTGGTCTCATCCTGTTGGAAATTATTCAAGCCCGATTACAACGGTTAAGGAGAGACTATAATCAGAAAACTCTGTGTGCTGCAGCTTTGTGGCCATATCCCCTATGCTAGCTTGGACAGAGCAAGAGGAGTTTGAGGAAGAGCAATGGGAGTTGGGGAAGGAATGGTGGTCACCACTGCCATGCAGACCAACTTTAGTGGTGGGGATTATCTTTAAGAAAGAACTATACAAAAAACAAGCAAAGAAGAGGCACAATGAAACTTGCAAAGAAAGTACACATATGCAGGTTTTGAGCACATGAAAAAGAAGATAATATACCTGTCAGCTAAATGACGATCCCATGTTAAGGGGGCGGATGCAGTGACTGGTGGAATCCTCACAATGCGGAGCACACATGTATCAGATTTGTGATCATGCCACACAGAGGCAAGACAGCAGCTTGTGGGTGAGAAGGCTGGAGCTGCTAAATGTGATGACATCACCTGGACTGAGAAGACATCAATAGGTGTCAAGGCCACCCCTGAGAATACATGAACTTCACCACCAAAAATTGCTATTGCAACTTCTCCCCCGTGAGCAGAAAAACTGGCCTTGCCTATTGCCCTAGGATTCATGGGGCGCTCCCTTTTCTCCTTCTGTTGCTGATTCATAGGCTGGCCGTTTGATAGAACCCCCTTGTTTATGGTGTTGTTCACCACTGCAGTCCATGTTGTCATCATGGCCGGAGGACTCCCTGCACTGTCCAATAGTGCATGTATCACTACCGGTTTTTGTACACTCTCCCACCTTTGTATTCTCCAACCAGTCGCTGAAGGACCAGCATCTGGATCCTCTGGGGATATGTAGTACCCTGCCTGCAAATTGCACCTTAGAATAGGAGAACACATCTATGTGATTGCAGAGAACTCCACAAAAACACTTTGAAGGTAAACATTATGTCAATTCTGGCCTAGTCAAACAAACACAAGAAATCAGACTGAAGCTCTTGCAAACTTGGAACCAGAAATTTGGATCTGTTTGGGTCATTCCATATTAGGATTTTGGATAGAGACTTGCCATTACCTGTATCTTAGCTTGAAAGGTGTTTTAATAACAAATAAAGATTGCTGTCAGTTCTGTCTAAATTTCTTACAGCACAACAATCTTCGTACCAATGCAGACAAAAATTGCACAAAGGAACTTATGAGGCTCACCTTCAACAATTACTGTGATGAGAGCATTCCCTCCACTGGAGGGATCAAAGGCAACCACACTAACCCCAGAACCCCATCCACTTGATGCAGATGCTTCTGGATTAATGTAAGCTGAAAAGTTGGAAACAACTGAGCACTGTAGTAGTGGGCCCATATAATCCTCACCCTCCACCCTAATTTCTCCAGAGGCCTGTTCTTGCCATGACAATAGATAGGCTGCAAGAGGTGCGATCCCCAGCCACGAAGGTGGTGTGGCCAATAATGGCAACTGCATTCCCACTGTGGGCTTCACTGCCACCTGTTGTGTGCCTCCTGAACTATTCAAGCCCCAAGGAGTCACCTCCCATATGACAACTGTTGACGGATTCCCAACAGGGGCCCCAGCAACAAGCAGTGCCCCAGCCTCACTGACAGTAATGTCACCACTAAAAACCCCACTTGGTCCAGCACCCAAAACTCCTTTCTTTGTGGCAAGCCACTTTGGAGTGGTGCCAGGCCATCGCCGCCAATGGAGCTGAACTGTGCCTGACCAGAATACACTGCACACACACAAGAAACTGGGCCACCGTGCTGCCATAGCAAAGGTGACACCATAAACCACCCCACCATTGTTAGATTTTGCTAATCCTGGAGAAAATGGGAAAGGAAATGGAGAATGGCAAGTCTATACTTGGTGATTACAAGAGATTGAAACAAATTATACCATCAGCCCTGGGCTGGTGATGCAAAAATCTCTCTTCAAATGAGGTTTTTGAGCTTGATGCTGCTGCTGTCCACCGATACTGCACCACACAAATACAGAGTCAAGGACACAAAAGTGAGATCCAAATTGAGCATGTGTTCATCAAGTAATTAGTGCACCTCAGGATTTGCTCATCCAATACATGGGAATGGTAGTGAGAGCATACCGGGGACATTACAGGCACCCACTTGGTTATGATAGATTGCTCTTGCCGCCATTCATGCTCACAGCTCCAGCGATTACTACTGCTCCCAATACTTGACACACCCTGCACTCCCCTCACTTTGTAAGCAAATTTCCTTTTGTTGTTTTTTTAGTTTCACATTGAAAATGTTTATAAGGGGTCCTCTTTCCAAACACTACTGGAGTGCAGTGACAGCAGAAAGGAATTGATAAACATGACTTACTTGAGTAGGCTGTGTCCATATTGTGACCCTGCCACCTGAATTACCAATTAATAGGGCTCGTGGACACAAATTTGGTGACCACTCCAGAAACTGGATAGTGTCACCTGGTGTATCTGCACAAGCAAAAGTGAACTGCAGTTCTCGCATTTGACACAGATTGGGTCGTTGTAGGCCAATGATATTACACTTTGCCATTGCAGGCCAAGGGTTCTTCTCACAAAGAAGCTGAGTATTCACAAGAAGCACCAGCCAACAGTTCTATGACATACTACATTGAAAAGTAGCTAAAACAAAGGAAAAATGTTGGCAGTTGAAAAAGCCACCAGCCAAAGAACAGGCAGATTACTTGTACAATGATGCAAATCAGTGAAGATAGATACCTGCAGGTACATTTAAAATTGAGTGTTCGGTAGGGCGCTCAGGGTCAACCACATGCACAGGTATCCAAAATGCAGGTTCTGGACCAGACCTGATTCCCTCCCCCATTTTCAGACCCTAAATGAGGTGACAGAAATCCAGGCACTTACACTTAACTTACTTCTCATCTCCCTTCTGCACTCCCCTTCCGAGTAGACATTACCTTTAACTTTAGAATTGAGAAATGAAAAAGTCAGTCAAGAATGTGTCTACATGTGTCATAAACTTCCTTATGGTGAAACATAAGCACTAACCCAATTTCACTGCATCCTTGACCTGCAGCTACTGGAACTACACAAAAGATTGAGTACCATTTATATACAAGAAGCTTGTCCTCTAGTTCTACAGTCCCTAGGTACAAAACAATCAGATACATAGTGAATGTGCATATGCCTACTAGGGCTGCAGATTGTCCCTCTCCTGAAATCTGGAGAAGAAGGAAACCGGGCTATACATCAGGAAGCCAAAAAGGTTACAACTGGGAAAATCACTGACCCTTGATCACTTGCACAAGTCTCCACAGCACAACAAATCAGATTTGTTTTTGCACACCATGCTACTGCACTGCAGACAAGGTCAAACACCAAAGAGCCATTATAACCCAAACACCATTAGTTCCAAAACAGAGACCTGATAAGCTAGACAAAACTTAAAAGGTCAGAAAAGCATAAGTTTCAACCCTGCGCATTCACAGCTGATTAGTCTGCCCACAACAGTATGTATTTCACTGACAAAACTGAAATGCCTGCCAAACATACAAACCTTGGTTTCCAATAACAGGTAAGGAGGAAGAAGGAAAGAATGGAAAAGGAAGTCGGTTATTCCATGCCTGGAGACAGGGAAGTCACATTGTTGGTAACACAACAACCAGGGAGACTGGCAACATCTCCAACAAGGAAATATATCTACACTCTCTGGTCCAGGATATCATTCAGATGAGTCCATAGCTATATGAGTACCAATGTGGACATGGAAAATTATGGTGTTGGATGTATTTCAACATACAGCAGCAGGCAAGGACCATACCAATTCTCATAACCCTAAGCCAGAGAGTTTGCATGAACTCCCCTCTTAATGATAGCAAGAAGCTGTAGCAATGCAAGAAAAAAAAACTTGTACCTCTTGAACAGTGTTGGATGCATTTTGATATATTGCAGCATGCAAGGACCATACTGATTTTCATAGCCCTAAGACATAGGGTTTGCTCGAATTCCACTCTTAATGGTGGCAACACAAGAGGCTGTGGCAATAAAAGAAATCAACACTTGTACCTCTCCAACACGGAACGAAGTTGAGCCGGGACAGACAGAAACAGAACAACAAAGAAGAGGATAAAAGTCCAAAACCCCACTTTCCGAGGAAAGAAAAAAGGAACCTGAAACTTTTGCAGAGCTCCGGGAAGCTCATTTTGTGGATACGGACAAAGGACGAAGGATGGAGTGTCACTTGGAGAATAGTATTGTCCAGCTCCTCCTCCTCCAGCTCCTCCTTCTCCTCCTGTTGCTGCTGACCATCTTCCTGCTGCTTACGTGTCCCTCCTTCTACCACCGCCATAGCTCTCCATGGAATAGTACTCTCCCCGTCCCGTTCCGCAGCCGGATTCATGTCTCCCTTGTCTCCTTTTCTACACTTCCGCTACCAAATTCTTCGTTCTTGATTCCATACCCAAGCCTCTGATCGCGCAAGTCAACACACAAAACTGTCCATCTGATTCTTCGCTCGCACGCCCTTTTCTCATGAAACTCTAGTCCAGATATCGCAAACCCTCCTGTTGAGGCTGCGATCGCATGGCACTTTCTCGTGGAACTCCGGTCCAAATTTCGCAGACCCGGCTCCCGTCGACGCTTATGCTCGCATGCCACTTTCTCGTGGAACTCCGGTCCAGATTCAAAGGGAGGGATTTTCAAAGGGGGTTTTCTTTTTTCTTTTTTTACTTTGGGGAGTGGTATGGGGATGGGGGAGGGAGCCAAGGCTCTCCACAATATGTTAAATAACTTGGGCTCTGCATTGCTACGCATTACTAGTGACAATAAACTTCTACACATGTTTGGAATTGTGATTAAGTTATTTATATGTATAGAAAGTAAGACCTCAACAATATACAAGCTGAAGCATAACATTGTTTTGGGCTTTATATATTTTATGGATAATTTCATGTTACTTATTTTCAAAACCAAATTTTTATTTTAAGATCAATATATTACATAATTGAAGTATATTGGAATTCACTTCAATATACTTCAATTGTGTAATTTATTACAAGATTTCAAGAGTGTATTGCAGAAAATGTTTTAGAACATAATATCTTTTAAAATTTTATTGAATGACAAGAAACTTGGAAAATATTATAGTTATAGGTTAAGTTTATATTATTAGCAAGTCTTGCAGGTTAATATTATTCCATATTAGCAATTTTCATCAAGAGGGATTATGATGGATTCAATTATATGTTTAGAAGGAGTAATCTATAAATCTAATTACTAAATTATTTTACAATACAAGAAGAAAAATCATGTATAAAAAAATCAAGGACAAGAACTCATCCATCAAAAGTATAAGGCAAAGGAGAGCACAACTATACATAAGCCAAAGAAAAAACAAAAATAAGGTAAAAGTCATAAGCAAATAAGACCTATGGCAACAAAATGATGATAAAAAATAACAAAAAAGACTTAAGACGAAAGAATTGTCATTTGCCACAAATTGGCTAGTGATGGAGGTGCATTAATTATGATGTGCAAAAGAGATGAAGAACCCCCACCAAGTGCAACAACCCCTAACCCATTATACATTTCAAAATATTATCGCAATTATTTTTTTGGAAAGTGGAACACATGTTCATGGAGAGGTCTCCCACCTTTTCCTTCGCCACACCCTATGACTAATGGATATCCTTATCACCAAAAACAATTTTTAGAGTTTGACGAATGTTGTGATTACTGACCCAACTTGCATAGGTACATTGCAACAAACATCAACAATGGCTACTCAAGAGAAGACACATCATATGCCAAACGAACATCAAGCAATGATTTCATTCCCCTTGTTATTGAAACGTATGGGTGTTTTCATTCTCATTTTAATTCATTTTTTACCATTTGTGCACAAACCATTATCGCACGTCCTTAATGGTCTTCTTTAGTCCCCTTGATGTTTGTTTCTTATTATTGACAACTTATGTCCATAGCCTTGCAACATGTGTAAACCATAGTGATTCATGTTCATTCCCATAGGGGCATCAAAGCAAATAAATACCTATATTATAAATGGTATGACCACATTAACATTGTGACAAACAAACAACCATAGGATGTGGCAAGTCAAGAAAGGTATGTAATGTTATAACGAAGTGGGCTAAGGATAGACGAAACGTAAGTGTGGTAAAACAAACGAATAACCAAGCGCTCGCCCCTAGACTTGCACATGACTGAAAACATGTTTGCATGTTGTTTGAAGGAACATCTATTAAAAGTGAAACAAACTCCTACTCATTATAGGTGATCTGCCAAATAAACCTATAATTGGGGATAAAATTAAATTATTAAGCTCTCAAAGGGTGAAACCTAAAAATGGACCACTTGGGGTAACATGGCCCATAGTATTTCATAATGCCATCTAGAATGGGAAAATGTCAATTTCAACATGTGCTACTACATCCAAAAGAATAAGGTGATCATCCTGTTGGAATCGAATGATAAGTGCAAAAATGATCAGTGCCCAACATCCTAAAATTAAAGGGGCAATAGTCCAAACTATGGAAAGGAGGTTGAGCCCACTTGAAGAAGCAAGGAAAATGGCCTAACGATGAGTTAAGTGACCAATATAACCACCAAAAGATCCCACACAAAATAACTTCTCCAATGTAGTTATGGTACGAATATCGAACTCAACATAATGCTACAAAATACTTAGAGATGGAAACACTATACGAAATAAGTGGTTTGCATGTTAGGCATAACACAATGAGAACATCGCAAAAGTTGCCTAAGGATTTGCAAGCATAAGGAAAATAGATATCGTCCTAAGATCCTCATGAAAAGCCTCAACCATAAATGATTCAATGAAGGATCTATAATCCCATTAGTGCGCCCAAAATACGAAAACCCAAATCAAGAGTAAGAAAGCCAAAAGGAACTAATATAAAGTGGTTTATCACATGTGGAAACCAAGCTACACACTTTGATAGCTGCATTAAAAGTTCTAATGCTAAAAATTCTTGCTCCAATCATTAAAAAAAAAAACCACATTTTATGTAGGACCTACTATATGTGTGTCATTCACCAATGAAGGGAAAACACAAATAGGGTGGGTTGTCATTGTATGGTGAATAACATGAAGGTGAACCTCCTCCCAATAGGTTTCCTTGTCATGTACGTGATTTTGACGAAATGATTATGAAATCCCCATGTCAAGAACCCTAAGAAAAAAACAATGGGGATGGGCGTGCATAAAATCATCAAACAAATCGAAAAAGTTGATCTAGAGAATTGGGTGAAGACTATAACTCTTGAAAAATGATTGATTATGACACCAAATTGAAGGTGTTGCGGACATCTATTAAAGGGGTCGGCCAATTACATTATTTTGAACAAATAAAACATTAAAAATAGGGATTGATCATTGGACATTGGAGGTTTTTAATTTTTATTTTTGTTTGGTTTTGAATCATGTTGATTGTGATTTGGGACTACCCAAAGATGGAGGTTCTACAAGAAAGGAGATAATTTTTAAACACACATTTTTTAAATTAGGAAAGATGTTGTTACTTTGTAGAAGAAACTACATATTATGTTTGGAGATACCACATATGTAATTTTTTTGTTTTGATTTCATTTAAATAGAACATGGATTTTTTTTATGTATTTCGATTGAAGTTTTCAATAAACAAGAAAAAAATCTACAGTGAATTTCATATTCATATTATTGTGTGAATTTTTTATAATATCAAATATATAAGGAAATAAAGTGTAATTACGTTTTTAATTATTCTACATTATATTAGTACATATTATGGTTATATGTAATAACCATGAATATGGTGTTTTAATGAATTATAGAAGTAAGTGTGTGTAAAATCAATGCAAGAATTATGAATATGTGCATATTGTAATGCAAATATGTTGTTACAATAAGTGTGGAATAGGTTTACAAGGATTTAATCCACATTTACCATTTGGCAACCATCTTTTGGGGCATTTTATTTTATTTTACAAGAACAAGAAGGTTTTCTACATTTTCCATTGTTAATATTATAGTTGAATGTATTCAAAATAATGGTTTAGTTTTCAATTTAGATTTAAAAGGGGTATGTTAAAAAACATCAAAGGTTTAGGTGGTTAACGTCATAAGGACTACAAAATGATCTACAGACTTTGAAAAAGAAGGATTGTGAAACACAATGAATTGCATAGTGATTTGAAGTTTGTAACAGCAATTGGATTTGGAGGCAAATTGTCAAGTTACTAAATGAGAAACACAATACAATCTTGAAAATGGAGAGGAGTATATGGAAAGTACAAAAACCCCATATTGGAATTTGATGTTGGACAGAGCTAAAAATAAAAGAAACACATGCAGGAGACTAGTTGTTTCTACCACAAGAGGTGGTAAGGCATGAAGTATGTACTGATGGTTTTCAGAAAAGGCACAATTACATATGATGATTTCCACACACATAGATGCAATTGAATTCTCACCCAAATGAGTGGGTGTAATATACTTCCCAGCCACAATATGTGGTTTAAAATCATAGGGATCAAGACAAAATAGGGACTTTTGTAATACTTGATCAACCATCAGAAACCTCAAGTTCAGAAATGATAACTAGCCAAGGAAGGGATATTACGAGAGGTATACAATCTAGGTTTGTAAAGCAGCCTACATCTCCAAATTATTACAAACTAGTGGAGGATTAGAAGGTGGAAGAAAACACCAATATCAATGTGCTTGAAGAGATTAAGGAAAATTACCTACAATCATCTAAATATGTAGAGGCACATGTGAATGTGTTGGATGAAGTACCACGTTCGTATTCACATAAAGGAAATCTAAAATTGGATCAAACAAGGTACATAGTCGAAACACAAGATCATGAATTTGTGGATTCAAAGGTAATCAAATTACTTTCAAAGGTTTGTGCATTTTATGAGGAAAAGGGACATGTAATCATGGATTGTCCTTTTGTGCCTTTTCACATCAAAGTAAATATTACTAAACATGTGGAGTTATAAAATGTGGTAGGAGCATTAATGGACCAATCACATGGCCAAGAACTAAAAATTATTGTAATCTAAAACAAATTGAGAGGCATGGAACCAAAGGTCCATTAGGACCACAAAGTCGATAGATTTATCCATCCATTCAATTTAGGAACAAAATACCAAATGTGTATTCACATCCACATTCTACACCATAAAGGATACCAATGGGTAACCATAGAGTGGGGCATTGTCAAACTTGAGTCAACTTAGCTTCACTAAGAGTGTCAAAAGCTACAGTTGTTGAAATTTGGAAACAACTTGTTGGAATAGAAGTTACTAAATCAGCTATTGTTGTCATAACAACCATAGGAGTGGAAATGGTTGTTGCACTCATCACGAATGTTGTTAAAGGTGGAATACTAATTGGATCTGTAGAAAATTTGGGTAGTGGATTGGGTGGAATATTGATAATAAGGAATTTGAATTGGAGTCCATGACTACCAATGATAAGTACTAAAGTTGTTGGGACACCCCAAGATGGTGTTTACCAATTCAATAATGATTACTCATGTGAACAAGACTAAATATTGACCACTAATGAGTTCAATGGTTGTTGGAGGGTATAAAAGTACAAATGCTACAAATCCAAAAGGAGGATATTGAGAACCATCTATTGTAACTACACAAATTCTTAATCATAAATATGGCCATTTTGTTAGGTTAAACAAGGTAGCTTTTGAATATCCTAACTTCGAAAAAGATGTTAATCCCAATGTTCATGTCAGAGTCTTCAACTCTACAATGAAGGCAAATGTAGAAACTTCTGAAGAGTATATCATTAATGCGTTGAATTGTATGCTAAGAGATACAACATCGAACTAGTGCCATGATTACATGTCAACATTTCCTAATTATACTTTTTTGAAGCTTACACATGCATTTTGCAAACGTCATCAAAAGACTTAGAATGATGAGCAAATATACATGGAGCTAAAAAACATGAAGTAAGAGGAGATTGATAGGGAGGAGGTTTACTATGAAAGGATTCAAAAGTTTGCTCATGGTTTACAAGTACCAACCACAAATAGTTTTTTGACTATTGTCTTTAGGGCGGGCTTGCAATCATACCTTAGAATTGCAATTCCAAGGATGAAAAGGTTAACATTATAACAACATAAGGAGGTGGTGATGTTGTGTGAAAAAAACATGACTACCATAGAAGCAAGGAGTGCACTTTCAATACCATAGAATACCAAACAAGTAGCACCGCCAAAAACATAAAGTAATATAGGGAAAACTAACAAGTGTTGCACAAATAGTGGTATGAATAATCACAACGTGGAGACATGTAAAAAGAAGAAATAGCATACCATGGTGGCAACTACAAAAACAACACAACTGAGTCAAAAACCACAAAAGACATCTTCATATGCATGCCACATCTATGGTTTTAATGGACATAAAATGACAAATTGTCCACAGTTTACTGAGATGTAAAAAATGTTTCATGGGAAATCTACGATAATAGCAGAAGTTCAACCTATTATTGAAACACAAACAATCATTTCATACGTGAATGTGGTGGATGTTAATGTTATAATAAAAAGTAAAACAACTAAATAATAGGTGTTCAAGGATAGAAAACCAAGTAGAATAAAAAGTGTTACTGACTAGGAAAAAGAAGAATGGTTAATAAAATCAATGGTGGAGACAATTCAACATATTTAAATAGAAGGGCCATCCACATCCATGGAGGGATGGAACACAATATGGTCGGGTATGCCATATATACTTATGTGGAAGCATAGAAATCTCAAAAGGTAGTGAATTCACAAGAAAATTGATTACAATATAATAGATTTTTTGGATATTGGTAAGTAGATGTTAAAAACAAGTTATACTTTAAACTTAGGAAAATTGCTTAAAATAGCCCCTAAGTTAAAGAGGTATCTTTAGCAGAAGTTAAAACTAAAGAAAACTCAAAATATAAGTAGAACAACCACAAATAACCAAGTTAGTTCTTTAGTACCAAAGGTAGGAACAATTGTTGTAGCAATAGATAGTCACATGGCAATTATTCAAGTGTAGATTGGGAATAATACAATAGAGGATGTGTTGTTGGATGGAGGTTTTGGAATTAATATCATCATAAAATAATTGAGATTGAAGTTGGGGCTTCCAAAGCCTAAACCTACACTATATAATTTGAAGATGGCAAATCAAACAACCACAAAACTAATGGGGTTTGATTAGAAATCTGAAGATGTATGTTCACAACATTCCTTACATAATTATGTTTACTATGCTTCAAAATAATGCATGGTAAATTTTGGTTATTCCATGTTGTTGGGGAGACCATGGTTGAGGGATGTTAAAATGACACATGATTAGGGGGATAAAAATGTTACCATACACATGAATGGGACAATAAGAACAATTACAGTCACCAAGCATTTTGGAGGTGAAGTAAGAAGACCAAAAATGTTATTTTGTTACGACTATCAAAATGGTATCACATATGAAAAAGAAGATATCATTTTTGTTATAGAACTAAAGTTGTTTTCGATAAGAACAATCAATTTACATGACACAATTTTATCTATGAAACCCATAGATGCGGAGGTAATGGATGGTAGTGTGAAGATTAGTAATTCAAAGCTAAAATTAAAATTACATATTATAAAGCAGAATATAATTGGCAACAAATATCAACCAAAAGCAATTCTAAAGGATAAGGTGTATCTTGAAATGTACTATAGTCATCAACAAGGGAGTATTGTGGCGGATGAAACTCTAGCAAAAATCAAAGCACATGAATTACAAATAATTGGATGGACGTTAAGTGAAAACCAATAGTTGATGAATCTCAACTTGGGAACTAATGTAAAACCACTATCGGTGAAGATTAATGCACAACTAAAAACAAGCGAAGTGTTAAAAGCGGAACACTTGTGGAAGGAATTCAAAAATGTTTTTACATGGACATAAAAAAATTTGAAAGGGATTCCACCATAACTGGCACAACACATAATTGAGTTGGGATACTATTATACCATCGGCACATCAAACCATGTACATATTAAATCTAAATGATGTTATAGCAATCAAACAAAATATCGATAAATTGTTGGTAGTTGGTTTCATCCAATATGTAAAGGGGGCTACGTGGTTGTCACCCATAATAGTAGTACCCAAAAAAATGGTAAATTGAGAATTTGTATAGATTTTAGAAAATTAAATACAACTATAAAAAAGGATCCATACCCATTACATTTTACAAATGAAGTTTTGAACATAGTAATAGGGTATGAAGCATATTATTTCTTAGATGGATATTCTGGATATCATTAAATTTTTATAAGTCTAAAGGACAAATACAAGATTGCATTTGTTACAGACTAAGGGGGTTTTATATAAAAGGTGATGTCGTTTAAAGTTAGAAATGAACCTCCAACATGTTAGAGAGCTATTACCAAAACACTCAAAGAATATTTGGACAATTTTATGAAGATATCTTTGGATGACTTTTATAGTGTATAGTGACATGGATAGTCATCTGCAGAAGTTCATATTATGTTTTCAAAAGTGTAGAAAATATGGCATTAATATGAATCCAAAAAAATGTGTATTTTCAAGGATGAAATTGGGTTTTATTGTGTCCAAAGAAATGAAATTATCAGATCCAAAGAAGATACAAGCAATAGTAAACATGCCACCACCTAAGAATCCATAACATATTCAAGTATTCAATGGAATGGCATAGTTTTACAAATGTTTTATCAAAAAAAATGTTACTACTATGGCACATATATCTTTCATGGTTTTATATGACATGTTTATCACGAATGGGGTAGGTTTTGGAACATGATTTTTTATGGATTTTTCTAATGGTCCTTCTCTTTGGGGTTGTTTGCATGCTTTGACTTTGATCCTTTCCCATTGTTCCTTTTTTTCTCTTCCTTGGTTTCTTTGGGTGTTCTATTTTATAAAGTTTGGAGGGTTTCACCATTTGTTATCTACACATAACCTTAGTTTAGGTTACTTTTTGACCAACTCATTCTCGGATATATTTTTAATTTAATGAACACAATGTAAAGCCAATTTTTAACATGGTCCCTGGGCCAATTTGACATTAATTATATTATTTTCATAAATGTTCAAATGTTCAAAAAATTAGGGGACAATTTTGTCGTACATAGCTACATTGACAACCATACATATAGGAGGATTTAACCAAGTGGCTATAGGATAGGTAGTAAACTAATTTTTTAAAAATCCTACTATTTTTTTAGCTACATTTAAGAATAGACAATCTAAATGTGGGAAATAGCCCCCTTTTACCTTACTTTTGTGGTGATGTTTTTGAAAACATTCAAAAATAAAAACCCCTTGTGCATGTTGTACATCATTTTAAATTTTGCAACAATGCCAAATTTTTCACCAAAAAATAAATGTTCGACATTTTTTTTAAGGGCTTCTTTTAATTTGATGGATTGTAATTTTAAAGGCAGCCATTAACCCAAGGGTGTAGTCCCAAAACTAAGGGAGGCCCATGAGAGTAGGCCTTCAACAATGTAAAATTATTTTTATTACTTTGTGGGAACATAATGGCAAACCAACCCATGGCACCCCAAGTCAAGCATACTTGTTTTTTTATTCAAATACCAAAAGGTTTGAAATGATTAGTGTAAAGGTCCTTAAACTCAAATTGCCCATTTCAAGAAATACTTTATGAAGTTAGAAAAATCAAAATGAGTAGATATATTCATATATATATAATTTTATTTTTAAATGAAATTTTTTTCCTCAAAATGGTTTTGAAAGGTAGAGCCATTGTGGTGATTATGAGTCACTTATAACTATTTTGCCACATGAGAATTAAAGAATTGTAATAATATATCATATCATTTGACAACAATATGATATATATTATATTTAACAAGAATATCATTAGGTAATAATCATTTGGAAAAAATACCATGTTTAATAATATGGTTCATTCCATTCCAATATATATTCTAATTCGCATAAATAATACAAAACATATATTATTGATGTTCACATGTGAGAATAAAAAAAAATTCTAGTTTTTTTATTAGAGAGAATTAGGTTATGGGTTGCAAATTTTTTTCTTTTTTGAAGTATGAGGTTCAAATTTTTTGTTGAATGTAGTGTATGGCATAATTAGGCCCACTATAGATGAAGGTACAAAATTCAAATACTCATGAACCAATATGGACGCTTATGAAGCAAATTAAATCATTGATTTGGACTCTACATCGGACATTTGTTTGTAGTTTGATTATTAAAATTATGAGCTCCAAGCTTTGATCTAAGTTTCCTATGGTCATAATTAGTTTGTAATTTTTTCGATCTTGGACTTTTATCTAGAGCACTTGGGTCCAAATTATGGCTTTTGACCAATAAGATTGTTCCATTTCATTAAACCATTAAATTTGAATCCTTGTTTGAGTAATAATTCTTAATTAGAGTATGATAAACTATAGAATCCAATCGATTACACACATAATTAACATTGTAACTAATTTTTAATATGGTAATTTGATGTTCATAAATTTTCAAATTTTCGAAAAGTTAGGGGACAACTTGCTTCCCATGGCCTTTTCTAATTTGATGGATTGCAATTTTGATGGCAAACATTAACCCAAGGTTGTAGACCCCAACATTAAGGGAAGCCCATTGGAGCATGCTTTGCAAAATGAAATTTTATTTTTATTATTTTGCGGGAACATATTGGTAGATCGACTCCTAGCACCCCAAGTCAAGCACAACGGTTTTTTATTCAAATAACAAAAGGTTTGAAATGATTAGTGTAAGGGTCTTTAAACTCAAACTATCCATTTTAGGAAACGCTTTATGAAGTTAGAAAAATCAAAATGGGTAGATTCTCCAAAACATTCAAACATTAAAACTCAAAACGCTACCTATTGAAAAAAATGAAATGAAGCCATAGACAAAGTGGGCTAGATGCTATCTTCTTTTTGTATTCATTTTTTATAAAATTAGGTTAAAAAAAGGTGTATTCTATATGATCTATTACATATGATGTTGTTGAGTACTTTTGTTACATATCAGACTTTAAAAAAAATGTTGAATAAGATTAAAGGTTTATTTTTTGGGTTAATATGTAGCAAATTTATATAATTGATTTTATTTCAAGATCTTTATTGGAAGCTATTATATGATAATACATTACAACATTCAAATTGTATTAAAACATAATAAAGGATTTTTTTTCAGACCTATAATAGGAAAACAATTGATTGTAACCTTGTTTCATACCCGACCATTAACCATCAAATTGAACAAATTTAAGGCTCATTGCTCTAAATGAGCATGGGAAGGCTATTGCCTTTCACCTCAAATTTTTCATAATCTAATAAGCACGGGATTAAAAAGGGTACATTGTAGGAGTTTGTGTTACTCTCAAAATGTCAACTCTATGAGCACACTCCTAATTTAACCCCTTCTTTTATTGTGCCTTCCAGCATGAATGTTGAACATGTATCCATGGCATTTTGATTTTACAATATCATTTAAATATGGTTATGATTATTTGACGTTGGTACAAAAAATACATTATATAATACATTTTTTAAAGCATATATTCAAATCAAAATTGAACCCCATACCAAAATAAGATTGTCCAATATTTTATGTTTATGGATGGGCATGGGGAGATATTTTTACAAAATATACCTATTGAATTTGGTAATTTTTGATAGAAATTCATATTTAGGAATGTGTGTACATGGAAAGGTTTTTAATTTGAATCTTTTAAAAAGGGTATTTGTTAGATTTTCAATTAAGTATTAAAATTTGTTGAATTGTAGAAGTTGATTTCAACCTAAACTTATATATATATTGTGTGTGCGTGTGTGTGTGCCAATAGGTGTTGGGGCTTGGGGGAGGTCATGATTCATCACGTTTGTGGAATTTCTTCCAATAATATCAAATGTAAAGTAAAGGAAAGCAATAAATTGATGGCATATTTTAATGACCACCAATCTTATATATGAGTTTGAATTGGTGCTTTTATTGTTTTTAAATTCTGTTTTATAATGCTTAGAAAATGCACTACATAATTTATTTTTTACATGCATTTAAAGAAGTTGTACATTGGGTTGGAAATGTGAAGATATTAAATTAAAAAAATTTGATTCACTAATCTACAATTTAGATACGTAGAATTTTAATTTTATCACAAATTTGTCATATTTAAAAGAAAAGCATTCACCAAAATTTTAGAGAAACAACTTCATCATTTGATTACGTTAATCAACCTTAATAAAGGCAATTTTATGTTTTTTGGATATAAATCTTATGAATGGGTTGCCATTTATTGTTCAATTTTCAATGTTATTTATTAAAGGATTGAAAAATCAAATAAAATTTGAAATGATCATGAGATTTAGCAAATGTTTCATAAAATGGAAAGTAGACTTTGTAATATCATTCATGAACACATTTTATGATCTCGACAAAATAGAAATATTATGGAATATTGACAAATTATTGTGATCTTAAATTCCTATGTTCTAGATTTGGAAAGAATTGTGATACATACAAGAAGAATAATGATGAATGTTGAAAGATTTTTTGTTTATAATTCTTCATAATAGTGTAAATTGTTGTTGCATTTCTTTCTTGTGGTGAAAAATATAAAGCATTATGAAATAGAATGCAAAATTATTATTATTAATAATTTTATTTTATCTAGTTGTGTTTATGTGTGTGTGAAAGAGTGAAATATTCATGTGTGTGTGTTTTTTTTGGTGTGTGTGTGGAAGTGATAGGAGCATGTGACAAACTATTTTGTGATGGTCGTGATGGTTCATATTTTAAGGTTATACAAGTTATGTCAAAAGGTTGTGTTGATGTTTTTTTATCTTAGTTTCACCCACAAAGATGTTGAGCTTGATGCTAGATTGACAAAGCTAGAATTGAATTGGAGGCACAAATTGTCAAGGGCATTCCCAGATAATGCCAATGGAGAGTAATAAGAGAATCAAGTATGTTTTCTTTGGCAATGGTAAACTTAGACACTAATAGATTAGGGAACATGTAGGAGCATGGTGAGGATGAGGAGAGGATGGATTATGTTATTGCTATGAATGTAGTAGATCAAGAAGACTCACCAAATGTAATTTTTGTACCTAGAATTGTCAATTTGTCTTCAACAACAATTCCTTGCTTGAACTTGGATTTCGTAACAATTCTTCTTGTAGCAAGTGAGTTGGAATGAGAAGAAACAACAAGGTTGATGTTTGATGGGTTTGTTGTGGAGAATGATGATGATGATGATGATGGCAACCACTTATCTTATATTCTTCTACCCATGGGAAAGTTCTTTTCATGTCTATTGGTGTTGTCATTTTGGAGTCCGCTTTCCAAGGATAATAAAATGCAAATGGTGAAAAGATTGGAGAAGTTGTTTGGGGCAAACCCTTGAATTGAATTTTTCTAGACTCCATAGTCATGTAGATCAAAGTGTGGACGCACAAGTATTTGTTGGATGATGCAGAGATGTTCTTCAAGGAGGTAATTGCATTTTATTCACATTGTACATTGCAACTAGGTACTTGGCGGATCTTCATGAACTTTATTGATAAGTGCATATTGAGATCAATCCCACATTTGTGTCATGACATTGAAAGTTGTTATCAACAAACATATTAGTTATCACTAAAGTGGGTGGGGTGGAGGATTACTTTGTTAAGTTGTGGCAAGATGATTTTTGCAATTATGGAATGAACAAAAGGATCAAAGAAAGTTTACATGGGATCAAGCAACTTTTTTTTCCCCTACACCCATTCAAAGCTTATTCCAAGTTCCATTAGATTTTTCACACGACAACAAGTTAAGCTCTTTAAGCTCCATGCCATGGATATGCTTTCATTTCCAATGCTACTCAACTTTTTGGTACCATCATAAAATTGAATAACCACTCAAAGGAAATAGTTAATGATGGAATCACCAATGTTCCCACATGCGATGCAAAAAAAAAAAAAAAAAAAAAAAAAAAAAAATTTTTAAAATAATTATTTTTAAAAATTAAAAATTTTTTTTTTTAAATATTTTATTTTTAAAATAATA
>Ga0116230_10001390_pt1 | contig 22927 bp, 18 predicted proteins | sample S1TSphfallax_3_FD_88678 | JGI IMG/M metagenome (GOLD analysis project Ga0116230, IMG submission 88678) | Host-associated microbial communities from peat moss isolated from Minnesota, USA - S1T2_Fd - Sphagnum fallax MG | ecosystem: Host-associated > Plants > Peat moss > Unclassified | place... | reverse complement strand
TCGGCCACCGCCGCTGGCCGCGCGGCCGCTTCATTGCGCGAGGCGTTCTCGTCCAGCCGGCCGAAGATCATCTTGCCGCTGGCCGTCTGCAAGACGCTGGTGACGGTAATCTCGACCGAGCGGCCAATTACGCGCCGCGCGTGGTCCACCACCACCATGGTGCCGTCGTCCAGATAGCCCACGCCCTGGTTGTATTCTTTGCCTTCCTTGAGGATGAGAATGTGCATCTTCTCACCCGGCAGAACCACCGGCTTCAGGGCGTTGGCCAGGTCGTTCACATTCAGCACCTCGACGCGGTGCAGTTGCGCCACTTTGTTCAGGTTGAAGTCGTTGGTGACCACCTTGGCGTCCCATTTCTTGGCCAATTCCAACAGTTTCAGGTCCACTTCCTTAATGGAAGGGAAGTCGTCCGGAACGATTTGAATCTCCAAATGATGGTTCGACTGCATCCGCTGCAGCATATCCAGGCCGCGCCGTCCGCGCTGGCGCTTCGAGCTGTCGGTCGAGTCCGCTACCACCTGCAATTCGCGCAGCACGAACTCCGGCACCACATAGATGCCGTCCATGAAGCCGGTTTCGGCCACGTCGGCAATGCGTCCGTCGATGATGACCGAGGTGTCCAGCACCTTGAAGCTGCGCTTGGTCACTTTTTCGCCGGTGAAGATGGGGCCGAGCGCCGCCGGATTGAGCATCTCGCCCTTGCTGGTACCCACTAGCAGGCCCACATAGGTCATCAGCAGGAGCACAAACACCTGAATGGTCGCCGAAGTCGGCCCGGCCGGCAGCGCCGAACGCAGCACCAGGCAAAAGAGCGAAGCGCCAAAGATGCCCAGCACCGAGCCGGCCACGGCACCGATCAAACGGCGTAGATTCAGCGCGCGCACACGCAGTTCAAACACGATCACCGCCGCCGAAGCCACGGCGCCAACCCCGGCCGCAACAGGACCGGAGACTCCGAATGGCTGAAGAAAATAGCAGATCGTGGCAATGAGGCCAACGAAGAGAACTCGCAATAAGATCAGGTCCATAAGAGCCGCTCCTGCCAGGGAAGGGAAGATGCCCCCGGCAAACACAAAATGGGAGTATGACTACCCTCAGGCGGAATCGTCAAGCACGGAAGTTGTACATTACAAAAAATAAATAGACCTAGTAATCGAATTGGTCCCGGAATGACGCAGATTGGTACACTTGCGGACAATGTCGGCGGACGCCCAGCGTCTTTCCCAGGAACTTTGGCGTTTCGCCGCCGTTGCTCTCGGGAGGCCGATCAGTACTTCTGCACCGTCGGATCGATTTCATCCGACCAGGCCAGAATCCCTCCTGCCACATTGCTTACGCGCGTAAAGCCGTTCTGCTTCAGCAACTCGGCGATCCGCTGGCTGCGCGCTCCGCTGCGGCAGTGGACGACGATCTCCTTGGCCGGGTCCAGTTCGCCGATTCGCGCCGGAACCTCGTTCTGCGGAATCAGGTAGCCGCCAATCTGGGCGATTTGCGCCTCGTAAGGCTCGCGCACGTCGAGCAGAAAGAAGTCCTCGCTGGCAGTTGCGTTCGCATCCAGTTTCGCCTTCAGTTCCTTCACCGTAATTTGAGGGATGCCATTTTTCACGCTTGCCGCCTGCGCCGGTTCGGGCGCGATTCCGCAAAACTGGTTGTAGTCGATCAACTGGGTCACTGTCGGGTGCGTCCCGCAGACCGGGCAATCCGGATTCTTGCGCAGCTTTAGCTCCCGGAAGCGCATCGAGAGCGCGTCCACTAGCAGCAGCCGGCCAATCAGCGGCTCGCCCTTGCCCAGAATCAGCTTGATGACCTCGGTCGCCTGGATTACGCCGACAATTCCCGGCAAAATCCCCAGTACGCCGCCCTCGGCGCAGCTCGGCACCAGGCCCGGCGGCGGCGGCTCGGGATAGAGGCAGCGGTAGCACGGACCGGTTTCGGTGGCAAAGACGCTCGCCTGCCCCTCGAAGCGGAAGATCGAGCCGTAGGCATTTGGTTTGTTCAAGAGAACGCAGGCGTCGTTGACCAGGTAGCGCGTCTGGAAGTTGTCCGTCCCGTCGGCGACGATGTCGTACTGGGCAAAGATTTCGAGCGCATTGGCGCTGGTGAGCAGGTTGTCGTGCTTGACGACGTTGAGCGCCGGATTGAGCGCATTCAGCTTCTCCTGCGCCGAGTCGATTTTCTTCCGCCCAATATCTTTCGTCGAGTGAATGATCTGCCGCTGCAGGTTGCTGGAGTCGACCGTATCGAAGTCCACCAGGCCGAGCGTGCCAATGCCCGCGGCGGCCAGATACAGCGCCAGAGGAGAACCCAGCCCGCCCGTGCCCACGCACAGCACCTTTGCGGCCTTCAGACGCCGCTGGCCCTCCATGCCTACTTCGGGCAGGATCAGATGGCGCGAGTAGCGGCCCAGTTCGTCGTTGGTCAGTTCTGGCAGCGCGTCCGGCTGAGCTGCGGGTTCGGCAATTGCGGAGGTCATCGTCGGTGCTTCCTGATAGGAAATCCTGAACCTCCAGAATAACGCAGATCGGTTTCCCCTGGCTCTCCGGCGAATTCAGGCGCGGAAAATTGCGAGTCCAGCCCGCATGTGCGAGAGTGGAATCAATCGGCGTTGTGGCCGAGGACCATCTCAACACTTCGCAACCGGATCCGGCAACGCTTTGGCGCAACAATGCGCCGGCCGGAATGCCCGTCGCGAGGGACTGGAACGCAAGCATGTCGAAGAAGATCAAGGCGCAGACGCTGGGGCAGATTCAGGACACCCTGAAAGCGCACGGATTCGAAGTCACGGCCAAAGCCGGGCAACTCCGCGTTTCGAAATACGGCTGCGCGGCCGTGCTGGTGGCCAGCAAGGAAGTGGGCGAAGAGCTGGGCACCGCTACCGGCAGGGACACCGTCGTTGCCTACCGCGAGCGTCCAGGAGTGCTCGTCGCCGGCGAAATCTCTCGCCTGCTGGATCGCGGCTACCAGAAGTTCCTGAAGACCGCCAAGTACGAGCTGCCAGCCACGGCCGCGCAACTGCGGGCCCTTCACGAGTTTACCGAGGAGCTGACCCAACTGACCGGCGGCGTGAGCCTCTACAACGAGGCGCTCGGCACCACTAGCGACCTCTACGAGTACGACCGTGTCAAAGGCCGCGAAGCGCAGCAACCCGCCCCGGCGCGCCCCTGGGAGCTCTCCGGCGGACACTGAAGAAGGCCCTAGCGGCCGCTCCCGATTGGACGATAAGTCGGAAAAGGGAGCCAGCGATGTCGAATCCGCCCCATGCCAGCCTTCCCGCGATCGCCCCGGAAACGGATACCGCCTCCGATCGTCGCCATGACCCCCGCTACGCCACCGATGTGCGCGCTTTCGTGCTGCTGGTCCATTCCAGAATTCTCAGCCCCGCGCGCATCTTAGACATCAGCATCGGCGGCTGCCGGGTCCGATCCGAGAAGCGCTTCTCCATGGGCATTTTTGTCCGTCTTGAGTTGGAGTTCGCGCTGCGCTGTGTGCCGTTTCGCCTCGGCGGCGTCAGCCAGCATATTGTGGACGAGCACACTTTCGGCATTCGGTTTCTCGATTTGAGTCCACGCAGAAAGGCGCAGCTCGCCGAGTTGATCGCGGAAGTGGCCCAGGCCGAGGCGCGTGAAAAAGCCGCGGCCGCCGAGGCAATCTGACTGCGGCAAGCTCGCCTGCGACCCGGAATCGTCGTGGTCGCTTAACCCCGTTTGCCCGATTGTTTGGCGCGCTCGCGCTGCAGCTCCCGGTAAAGATCGCTTTTTCCAAGGCCAGATTCACGCGCCAGATGTTTCAGAGCGTCCTTTTCTGAAAGCCCTTCGGCCGTCAGTTGCGCCACCTGCGCCGCAAGGCTCATCGCCGCCGACTTCTGCCCCTGACTGATGGGAACGGCTTCGACCAGCAGCGTGATTTCCCCGCGCACACGATCCCGCGCCGCAAGACTGCTTCGCACTTCCACGACCGTTCCGCGCAGAAACTCCTCATGCAACTTGGTAAGCTCGCGCGCTACGACAACCCGCAAACCGGATCCCCACACAGATTCGAGATCGGCCAGCGTCTCCAGAATGCGGTGCGGGGCCTCGTAAAAGATAAGCGTGCGCGCCGCGCCGGTCGCGGAATTCTGGCCGAGCTGCTCCAGCATGGTCCGCCGCGCTCCCGGTTTTTCCGGCAAGAACCCAAGAAACTCGAAGTGCGCGGTCGAAAAGCCGCTCGCGATCAGCGCATTCACGGCCGCATTCGCGCCCGGAATGGGAAAAACAGCAACTCCGGCGGCAATCGCGGCCTGGATCAGCCATTCGCCGGGGTCGCTGATTCCGGGTGTGCCGGCGTCGGATACCAGCGCGATGCGATCGCCCGATTGCAGCGCGGCCACCAGCTCCACGGCCCGGTCGCGCTCGTTGTGCTGGTGCAGGCTCACGGTCGGCGTCTTAAGCTGGTAGTGGTTGAGCAGCTTCTGCGTCTGGCGCGTATCTTCGCAGGCGATGCGGTCGGCCTGGCGCAAGACGCGCAGGGCGCGCAGGGTGATGTCTTCGAGGTTCCCGATCGGCGTGGCGACCAGGTAAAGCCCGGGTGCGAGCGGAGCTTCGGATTCGGATTCGGGTTGGGACACTGAAGACCAGCATAGCGCGGCTGTGGGACGGTTGCGGGCTCCGCATGGCGCAATCCCCGTCGCGCACTGCGCAATGCGCGCTTCCCACTGCGCAATTTTTGCGAAACGCCGCGCAATCCTTGGCGCGCACGCGGCAATGCAAGCGTTCGTTTGTCCCGCAAGCTGGGAGTCTGAGGCCGAGGGAAAAAATTGCGCCGGGAGAGTTTTCCCGGAATCAAAAAGTCCGTGAAAACGACTGCGATCTCGCCTAATGGCTTCCAGCTTACGCGCCTTGGCCTGATGAACTGTTACCTGGTTCGCGAGCCGGACGGATTTACGCTCATCGATACTTGCCTCCCCGGCTCCGGACCGGGGATCGCGGCCGCGGCGAAGGCCGCTGGGGCGCCGATCCGTCGCATTTTGCTGACCCACGCGCACATGGATCACGTTGGCTCGGTCGACGATCTTGTTTCGGTGCTGCCCAGCGTAACTGTGGCGGCATTCGAGCGCACGCTGCCGCTGCTGCGCCGCCCGGCGGACAAGACGCTGCTTCCCGACGAGCCGCAGGATTCGTTTGGCGGCGGGTTGCCGGGGATCGCGACGCCTGTGACTCAGGTGCTTCAGGACGGCGACCTCTTGGGCAGCCTGCGGTGCATTGCCACGCCGGGGCATATTCCGGGGCACATGTCGTTCCTGGACGAGCGCGACGGAACGCTCTACGCCGGCGATGCGCTGATTACGGTAGGCAAACTGGCGGTTTGCGGCTGGACTCCCTGGTATTTTCCACTGCCCACCGCGGTGATGTGGTCGAAGGCGCTGGCTCTGGCGAGCGCAAAGAAGCTGCTCGACTACCCGATCGAGCGCTACGCCAGCGGGCATGGGCCGGTGCGCGAGGGCGGCATTGCGGCGCTGAAGCGGGCGGTTGCCGAAGCCTCCGCGTAGCACGTTCCCTTACGGTCTAGGACCCCAGACTTTTTGCCAGGCGGCAAATTCGCTGGGGCGTATCTGGTAGCGGGCGAAGTTGCCTTCGTGCAGGTTCAGGAGTTCGGATTCGGCCATGGCCCGGAAGCGGTCGCGCTCGTCTTCGGCGATATGCTCCTGCGCCCAGTAGGCTACGTATTGGTACGCTCCGCCTCTCGTTAAGTGGCTGCGCACGATTTCGGCGACGACCTGACGCAGCGCCGCCGAGTGTTTGAAACGGAATGGATCGGGTTCGCCGAGCGACTGGCGGACGGCTGCGTAGTGCTGCGCCGAGCGCGCGTAGGCCCAGAGAAACAGGTCCTTGAGCAGATCGACGCGATTCAACTCGTAGACGCCCAGCACGGCTTCTGTGTACAGCGATTGCGGGACATCGGTGAAGGAGAGCGGCGATACGTTGCGCTGAATAAACGGGATATTGGCGGCGAGGCGGGAGACGCGCTTGTTCACATCGTCGAAGGGCTGCAGGTAAGGCAACTGCGCCATGACGAAAAGTGCCTGCTCGAAGGGGTCGCGGATGGCGGCGGCGGTGGCGAGCAGTTGCTCGAAGCATTCCTCGATCAACTGCGGCACGGCGAGTGGATGGAAGGCGGATTTTTCGATTCCAACGCCGATGCGCCGCAGGCGGCCTGGGGCGCCCTCGTCCGGCAGCAGATTCTGGGCGAGGATTCCGTGCAGATTGAGGATCGTATAACGGTTGAAGCCGATGTCGTCCGCGGAACTAACCAGAAACTCGATTGCGTCTTTATGGTTGACGATCATTTGCGCATCGAGACGGCTGCTCCCTTCGGCTTGCTCGCCGAACTCGATCAGGCGCTTGGTGTCGAGCAGAGAGTAGGTGTTGCCTTCGAGGCGGCTGGAGTTCCAGGCGAGGTCGATGAGCAGGCGGTTCAGTATCTGGCGGGCATAGGTTCCGGCAGGGGCAGCGAAGCTGGGCTGGCCGATTTCGGCCAGGCGGGCGCGCTCGTCGGCAGCGAGATAGAAGGTTTCATTGGGGCGGTATGCGTCAAGGAAGGCGCGGTTGTAGCCGACGGGCTTGCGCGCGGCCAGAGGCTGGCTGAGGTAGATGCGGATGGCCTGGCCGGCGGGGGAGATGGGCAGGTCGAACGCTGCCGGCTCGTTGCGGGTTGTGGGGATGATGGCGGTCTGGCCTGGTTGGGGCAATTCTAGCTGGGGCAGGCGGTATCGGGTGGCGCGGCCTTCGCCCTCTTTGGCCAGACGCCCGGCCGCGATGAGGTGGTTGAGCCGGAATTGCAGGGTGCGGGGTGCGATTTGCGGAGCTTGCTGAGCCAGTTCCGCCGCGATCTCCGCCTGGGCCGCGCCGTCTGGGTAGCGCTCGACGACTGCGAGGATGGCGGTGAGGTCGTCTTCCGGGATGCTTCTCGCCATGGTTACCCCCGTCTTTCTTGCGCGAAAGACGTTCTAAGGGTATTTTAGCGGATTTACGCGCAAGAATGAGGGGAATCGCGCAAGAATTGAGGGAATCGCGCAAGAATTAGGGGAATCGCGCAAGAATTCTGTTGCGCGATTCGGGGATTCTTGCGCGCAACGGAGTCGGGTTGGTCCAGACTGCTCTGCGGAGGAGGAAGGTTGGGTGCGGCGGATGCGGTTTGGGCTCACGCTTGGGGAGATTTTGTTGCGGCGGGGATTCCGGGGCTGGATGCGCCTGCTCTCTACTGGGCTCGCGCTGCGGGCGAATAGGTTGGCATTTGTGATTCCCACCTTGCCGCGAGCCCGGTGGCAAGGGTTGAGCACCCGCCTTTGTTCGTTTGGGCGGGAAGACAAGAAGAAGGGTGAGCCACCCGGCGAATGGGTTGGTATTTTCTACTCCTCCCATTTTATTGAGTTCAGCACCCAGGAATGGCGCTCACATGGTTTGTTCGTTTCCAGGTTGAGTTTGCGAAGAAGATACTACCCGCGATGGCGGTGCTAAGGCCTCGTTCAGGGGAGTGCTATCCTCAAGTTCATAGGCGGAGAAATTCTATCTTGGGCGGCTGATGAAAAAGGTGGAAGTTAATGAAAATAAAGGCGTTCGCGCCATCTCGCTTTTCAGCGGGTGCGGTGGCTCTGATCTCGCGTTGAGCGGAAGCGGCTATGAAGTGGTGTTCGCCAACGACATTTGGGAAGCCGCCTGCAAGACCTACGAGTCAAATTTAGGCGCAGGAAAAATCGAGTGTGGAGACATCGCGAAAATTGACGAGTTTCCAGCCGCTGAATTGCTTGTCGGCTGCTACCCATGCCAGGGGTACACTCAAGGCGGTAAGCGTGATTGGGGTGCCCCAATCAACTTCCTGTACAGGCAATTTGATAGAGCCCTGCGGCTTATTAAGCCTCTCGCGTTTATCGTGGAGAACGTGAATGGAATGGCTTTTGGCGATAGCCGCCAGCTTCTTGACAATCAGCTGCGGCGGTATCGATCAGCGGGCTATCGAGTAAAGTGGACGATTATGAATGCAAGGGACCATGGTGTCGGCCAAAACCGTCGTCGTGTTTTCTTGGTTGGCGTGAAGTCTGAATTGGAATTCAACTATGATTTTCCAAGCCCGACGCATGGTGCGGCGCACCCCCTCATTCCGTTTGTTACCCAGAAGGCAGTGCTGTCATCGCTTCCAGAGTGGCCCGTTGGAGAGTTCAACGATGAGCCTTTACATTGGTACTACCTGTCTAGGCGCAGGCGGTACGACTGGGATGAGCCCAGCCCATGCATCGTGGGGCATTGGCGGCATGTTCCCCTCCACCCAATGAGTCCACCGCTAAAAAGAATTCATACCGATAAATGGGAGTTCGAATATGAGGGACGGGCCAGGCGCCTGTCCTATCGTGAATGCGCTGCAGTACAAGGTTTTCCGGAAACCTTTACTTGGAGTCATGGGACTGTTAGGGACCGGTTCCAGATGATTGGAAATGCCGTTCCCCCTCCCCTCTTCAGAGCAGTTCTTGGTGCATTGGACCACCTCTGGACTAAATAACTGAGATCGTCATGACCTGTTCTCGCTTGCTCGACAGCCACTCAGCCGCGCCGCGGCCAGAATGTGGGGCGAATTCGCAGATTCGAAACCTGTCGAAGGTGAGCCTCGTCGCATGGTGTTTCTTTATTCGCGTTTCGCTGTCCATCACGAAGGGCACGGCAAAGAAAGTCAAATACACGTTATGGGGCTTGTGGCTAAAAAACTCCCAGAACCATGAATCAGAGGTTTCAAAGCCCTTTTGCTTCCAATCATTTCTCCCGGTAGCGCAGTTGCCAAGAGCAACCAGCTTTGGAAAGGAGTTGTCCTTAAATCCCTTTACGATCAGGACGTCCCAGCCGCCGTCGCCGCCTCCCGGAGCAGTTTCCCGCAACTTCTCGCCGAGGTCGGGGATCATGTCGACGACCTTATCTAGAAGATGTCCGTAAGTTGGGAACTCCTCAGTTTTCCACGGTGCCCCAATTCTAATTCCATCCGCTGCAAAAAATTCCTTCGCTGCGCGAGTAACGATGGTTTCGAACTGCCGGTCCCTTTGCTCATTTTCAATTTCGTCTGACGGGAGCATGCTCAGGGCAAGGCAGAAAAGATAAGTCGAATAATGTGGTTCAGGATGCTTCAATTCCAGCTTATAGCCGTCGTAGGTGAATGGGTAAGCCTCTTCCAGCAGCAGATCCCTAGACGCAAACTCCTCCATCACGCACTGGGCCAGACTCTCGGCGTCTTCTTCGGTCACCTCATCCTGAGCAGCTTGTAGGAGAGCCTTGAGTGAACTTCCGGTCTCTGCCCTTGAGCTAGCCCACGCTTGTATTTCGATAACGTCGGCAATTTCGCCAATGGTGGCCATTTCTACCGCGCTGCTCCAGTTCTAGCGTCGGATGTGTTTAGCCTAAGCTTCTCCATGGCGCCATCCAAGCTATCGATTGCGGAGATAACCTTAGGATCATCCTTGACATCGAAAATCTTTGTTAGACATTCTTCGATCGTGTAAGCCGCGCTTAGCAACTTCGCTACAATCTCGTCGGAATTGTATTCGGTGTACAGAAGGGCTGCATCGAGATTTTTCTTGTTCCGGAAGTGTTGAAGTCCTGTCTGGCTTCCCAAGACGGCGTCAAGTTTTTGTTGTGACCTGCTATTTACGAATGGGGGAGATTTCTTCGTTCCAATGGTCCAGCTAATGAACTCGCCTAGCTCCATGAGATGATCTTGCGGGACTGGCGCGTTTGTCAGCTGTTCAGGGGTAAGAGCGAGGAATTTCTGCACCTCTCTGCTACCCAGAAGGGTGTAAAACGTCCCAAAATATCGTTTTGTCGGCGCTTGGGATGCATCGAAAATCCCGGCGGCTTCAGCTTGTTTCAGAGTCAGATAGGCCACGAGCCAGCGACGAAGGGTGGGGGTTGTTGTGCCAAGCCGTTTGGCAAAGCGCATAAGACTTTCCGTAGAAAGGTCGCCCTTGCTCTTATCTAAGACGAATCGAGCCTTAGCCTCTGGGGGCCACTCCCGAGTGGCTGTGACGTGCTTATAGCCGAGGTAGGCCTCTAATTTACCCTCTTCCCAGCCGCTTTGTACCCTGACCTGTTTGAGAGAAGCAGTGATCTCGGCGGGCAAAGTGTGGACGGGCGGCTCCGGTTTGCCGTCGCCGATTTTTTGGCCATTCAGGAGCTTAAGAGCTGCAAGCCTACGGTTGCCCTCGACCACGTAGAATTTACCCGCCGTCTCGGCGGGGCGTACGATTATTGGGTCACCCTCAATCACGCCGGACGAACTCATCGAATCGACAAGGTCTTCTACGCCGATGGCGTCCACGAGGAAGCGGAATATCTCCTTCTCGCCTTCCCCTGATCCCTCTGGCAGCCGCGGATTGTGAGGGTCGAAGAGAAGACTCTGTACTTCTACGATTTGGAAAGCAATGGGCATGTCTACGCCCCGATTGTAAACCATGAACGGGCGGTCAGAGTGACGGCATGGGTTCGATTGCGCGCGGCCTAGCTTCCCGCGTCCATGCGTTCGAGTTTTCTTTGTTCTGCTAGTAGGGACATGCTGGTCATTAGGTTTTGGACGCTTACCATGCCTACGATTTTTTCGCCTTCGGCTACCGGGATGAGGGTGAGGCCGCGGCCGGCGGTGATTTTTCTTATGATGTGGCCGAGGGTGTCTTCCGGTTTGGCTACCTGGAAGGTGCGGGACATTACGCCCTGGATGTAGCCGTCGCCTTCGGAGCGGAGTTGCTCGACGATGCGCTGGCGGTTGACGATGCCGACTAGCTGCTGGCCGCGGACTACGGGGAAGTCTTCTTGCAGGGAGTGGACGCAGCGGCGGAGGGCGTCGGCGAGGGTGTCTGAGGGGGAGAGGGTGGCGTAGTCGGTGAGCATGACTTCGCGCATCTGGACGGTGTCGACGACGGATTGGAAGAAGAGGCCCTGGTCTTCGAGTTGTGCTCCGATGAAGATGAAGAAGCCGGCGGCGGCGAGGATGGGGTCGTGGAGCATGAAGCCGATGGAGATGGCGGAGAGGGCGATGAGCTGGCCGAGGCCGACGAGGGCGCGGCTGGCCGGTGTGGGGCCGTGGGCGCGGGCGAGTCCGTTGCGCAGGAGGCGGCCGGCGTCGAGCGGGTAGGCGGGGAGCAGGTGCAGGAGTCCGAGGAAGCCTTGCGTGAAGACGAGCGAGCGCAGCAGGGCAGCGGGGGTGATGTAGGGGTAGGAGAGGAGCGGGAAGTTGGCGCTGGCACCGGTGAGGGTGGCGGCGAGGGCGAGGGCGGTGAGGAGGTTGGCGAGGGGGCCGGCGGCGGCGAGGGCGTATTGGGCGCGGGTGGAGCTGGCTTGCTCCTGGGATTCGGGGGTGGCGTAGGCGAAGAGGCCTCCGATGGGGAGCAGGAGGACGGTGCGCAGGCGGAGGCCGAGCCAGGCGGCGGTGAGCAGGCGGGCGGTTTCGCGGATGAGGACGGCGGCGCAGATGAGCAGCCAGAGGGCGATGCCGGCGCTGGTGGATGCTCCCGAGCTGGAGGCGTAGAGCATGCAAACGAGGGCGAGCAGGACGAAGAAGGTGTGGATGCGGAACTCGACGCCGAACCAGCGGCCTAACGGGATGGACCAGCCTCGCATTTCTTCATTGTAGAGGGTGGGGTGTTGGGGCGGGAGCAAACAGCAGATTGCCTGCGGGGAATGACAGATAGAGAGGTAAAAGCCGGTCCTTCGCTTTGCTCAGGATGACAAGGCGCGGGAACTATGGAAGAAAAGCAAAGGGAAGACCGATTTGAGAGGATTCGGAGAGCGGGGAGGGTGCGGGTGCGGGTGATTGCGGGGAGCTTGCGGGGGCGGGTGTTAGGGGCGCCGGAGGGGTTGTGGACGCGGCCTACGGCGGACCGGCTGCGGGAAACGCTGTTCAACGTGCTGACGCAGGGGGCGCGGGATCGGGTGGCGGGGGCGGGGTTTCTGGATTTGTATGCGGGGTCGGGGGCGGTGGGGATTGAGGCGGCGAGCCGGGGGGCGGCGCGGGTGGTGTTTGTGGAGTCGGGCGCGGCGGCGCTTGCAGCTTTGGGGAAGAATCTGGCGGGTTTGGGGCTGAAGGGCGCAGGAATTCAGGTGGAGAGGCGGGATGTGGGGCGGTTTTTGCGCGGAGCCGCCGAACGGAAAGAGACGGGGGATTTTGGGGTGGTGTTTCTGGACCCTCCGTATGAGATGGCGGAGGAATATGCGAGAACGCTGGGGTCGCTGGGCGGGCCATGTGCGGGGTTGGTGGCGGCGGGGGGCTGGGTGGTGGCGGAGCATCGGCGGAAGCTGCCGCTGGCCGAAGCGTATGGGCGGCTGCGGAGGGTCCGCGTGAAGGAGCAGGGGGACGCGGGGTTGAGCTTTTACGAGTTGGACGAAATCGTTTAGCTAGGGCGGGCATGGTGTGCGATGCTGAGCTTCAGTCTTCCTGGGAGGGGTTAATGCGCCGACTGCTGTGTTTGGTTTTGCTGATTGCCGCGGTTCCGATGGGGTTGTTGGGGCAGAAGCGGGCGATTACGGAGAAGGATTTGTTTGCGTTTCGTTGGATTGGGGATACGGAGGTATCGCCGGATGGGGCGCGGGTGGCGTTTGTGGAGACGCGGGTGACGGCGGATCATTCCGGGTACGAGACGGCGATTTTTCTGCTGGATTTGACGAAGGCGGGGGCGCAGCCGGTGGAGTTGCTGGCTGGGCCGCATGATGGGTCGCCGCGGTGGTCTCCGGATGGGAAGACGATTGCGTTTGTGCGGCTGGCGGAGAAGGCGACGACGCCGCAGGTGTATTTGAAGATGGTGGATGGCGAAATGGGAGAGGCGGGGGCGAATCCGGTGCGGATTACGGATTTGCCGAAGGGGGCAGGCGCGCCGGCGTGGTCGCCGAAGGGGGATGCGCTGGTTGTGCTTTCGGAGACGCCGAAGGATCAGGATGAGGCGAAGCGGGAGGCGGCGCGGCTGGCGCGGGCGACGGGGGACGATGCGCATGTCTCGGATGTGCGAGTGATCAACCGGGAGGTGTATCGGTTGAATGGGGCGGGGTATCTGGATGACACGGTTGCGCCGCAGCTGTATCTGATTTCTCTGCCGAAGGCGGATGGAACGCAGGCCGCGGCGCGGCAGTTGACGGGCGGGCGCTTTGGGGTGGACGAGTTTGCGTGGGCTCCGGATGGGAAGCTGGTTTACTACACCGAGGAGCGCGAGGAAGAAAGTTACTACGACGCGTTCGAGCATAACTCGATTTACGGGATTTCGGTCGATGACGATGCGAGAGGGTTAGCCAAGACGGAGTTTACGGCGGATTTGAAGATTGCGGCGCATGGGATTGCGGTTTCGCACGATGGGAAGCGGATTGCGTTTCATGCGGCGGAGAATCCGGAGAAGCCGGTGAGCCATCAGCAGGGGGATTTGTGGGTGATGGAGCTTAAAGAAAAGGCTGCGCCGCGCAATCTTACGGGTACCTTGAGTTATGAGATGGGGTCGGGAGTTGGCGGGGACAATACGGCTCCGCGCGGAGCGGGAAGGCCGGAGATTGTGTGGGGCGCGGCCGATGCTTCGCTGACGGATGTGGCGGCGAAGGACGGGAGCGCGCTGCTGGTGTCTGTCGATACCAAGTCGGGCGCGGTTACGGAGCTGACGGCGGCGAAGCAGGCGGTGGTGGATTTTTCAGTTGCCAAGAATGGGAAGGCGACGGTGGCGCTGATTTCGAATCCGCTGCTAATCGGGGATTTGTTTGCGGTTGGCGCGGATAAGGCGCAGACGCAGTTGACGCATGCGAACGACGAGTTATTCGGGAAGCTAGATCTGACGATGCCGGTGGAGATGCAGGTTGCGCCTTCGGTGCATCCGGGAGACATTGACGGTCATGCGATCGACACGTTTGTGCAGTTGCCGCCGGAGTTCGACAAGGGGAAGAAGTATCCCCTGATTTTGAATATCCATGGTGGGCCGCACTCGGCTTACGGGTGGATTTTCGATCATGAGATGCTTTGGATGGCGGCGCGGGGATATGTGGTGGTGTATCCCAACCCGCGTGGGTCTACGAGTTATGGGGAGAAATTTGCGAATGTGATTCAGGACAATTATCCGAACGACGATTTTCACGATCTGATGGATACAGTGGACGCGGTGGTGAAGCTGGGCTATGTCGATCCGGAGAAGCTGGGAGTTACCGGCGGCAGCGGCGGCGGGCTGTTGACGGACTGGACGGTGACGCAAACCGATCGCTTCAAGGCGGCTGTGGCGCAGCGGGATATTGTTGACTGGGCGAACTGGTGGTATACGGCCGATATTGGCGAGTTTCGCCAGTATTGGATGAAGCCTGCGCCGTTCGACAATCTGGCCGCATATCGCGACCGTTCGCCGTTGACTTACGTGAATAACATCAAGACGCCGATGATGTTCATTCTCGGGGACGCGGATTATCGCACTCCGCCGACTGCGGGTGGAGAGGTGTTTTTCCGGGCGCTGAAGTATAAGAAGATGCCTACGGTGATGGTGCGATTTCCGCGGGAGAGCCATGAACTATCGCGGTCGGGCGAACCGTGGCATCGGGTGGAGCGCCTCGAAAACATTGTGAATTGGTTCGATAAGTATTTGATGGGGGTTTGCGAGCCGCAGTACGATGTGGCGCCGGTGGCGGATGCGGGGTGTAAGGCGAAGTAGTGCGAGTGTGAGTGTGAAGTGGGAAAGGCCGCCTAACGTCGAGGTCGTGGAGCCGAAGGCATAAGTCAGGTCGGCAAAACGCCGGAAATGAAAGCGGGCGGCTTGCCGGACGTTATTTGCGAAAGGCCGGCAATGAAATTGGGAGAGCACACTCTCACTGGTCTCTGGCATTGCCTGCAAGGTTTTCACGCGGCGGCGCATATAAACGGAATGAGTTCCGCCAGTCAGTTGCCGAGAGAGTTACTGGACTTGCTGCGTACCGTTTGCACTGCTACTCTTCGACGAGCGGTTGAAGAAACACGATCTTAGAAGAAGCGCCAGACGAATCGACCGCCCTGGCCCCATTCTATGAGTTGCTCGACGAATATCGAGCGCGAAAGCGCCGAGTCGTTGCGACCATGAGGCTATCGCAAAGAATATAGCGTAGGAACGCCGGTCAGCGGCGAGGCAGTCCACAAGCTGATGCCGGAAATAGTTATGCTAGTCGCGTACATCGACGATCCAGGGCTTTGCCTCACCTGCGATGGCGATTGTGATTCAACCGAAAAGGACCGTCTCGCTCATCCCAGATTCTCGGGGAGTGGCGGGAGGATCGCCGTATTGGTTCAGGTTACATACGATCGATTGCGTGGCGAAGAGAGTCGAGCCTTAGACGAGTCTCGCGGATTCAGGGGCCGAACAGCGGATTCCCTCCGGGAATGACAGAAAGAAAAGCAAGCGCAACTGCAAAATCAAGAACAACAGCAAACACAACCGCGAGTTCTTCGACTTTGTTACGCTTCGCTCGGAATGACGGAGTCTATCGTAATTTATGCCAGAAACGAAGGAAACAACAGGTCCTTCGCTTTGCTCAGGATGACAATATTGGATGGGTTTGCCTGCGAGTGCGACGGCAAAAGCAACGGTTGCTTTCCTTGTGCCCCGGCCGACCCTCGCGGCCGGGAATCATTAGGTCGCGAGGGGGTATCCGGCGATTGGAAACATTGAGTCATAGATCAAGGCAGTGCCGGAGTGGTTGGTGTTGGCAGGGGTTTGTTTTCGAGATTGTGGATGTGGACGATGCCATAGGCCGCGAATCCGGCGGTGGCTGCGAGTCCGCCGACTAGGAAGAGCTTTTGGCCGGTCGTCCAGCCGGTTTGCAGATATTCGACGTCGCTGTAGAGTATCTCGGTGGTTTGGGGGTCGTTGTGCAGTTGCAGGGTGAAGGAGCGGTCGCCGATGGCGAGGATGCGGCCAAACAGTTGCACGCCGTTGTTTTCCTGGAGGGCGATCCAGTTATTGACGCCGCGCTTCGCGATCTTGACGTGTACGGCGCCGGGATCGAGGGGTTTGGGTTGGGCATAACTCGGTACGGGGGCCGAGAGAAGGGCGACCGAGAGCAATGAGAGAGAGCGTTGGAGCAGTACAGGGACACAAGGCATGAGTTATCTCCGGCGGCATAAGTATCCGCAGCGACTTAGCTGTAGGAGAAGACGGATGCCGGAAAAAATAGTTGCACCGCTGCGGAAAAGTGCGGGATTCGCGGGATTGGCCGAGGGCTCTGGCCAATCCCGCGGGAGAATCGCTTTGGAAGCGACGGCGCGCGGTTATTTCTTGTTCATCCAGATGCGCCAGGTCAGGGGTCCGGCTTGGATGTTGGGGATGGGTTTGCCGGCTGCTTTGAGGGCCAGTTTGATTTGGCCGTGATGGTAGCCTTCGTGCCAGATCATGTGCTGGAGCAGGAGGATGGGGTGGTCGAAGTGCAGGTCCATCTGCCGGCCGGTTTCGATTCGGCTCTTGACCGCTTCGCGCACGGCGAGGGCGCTTTCGGTGAGCATTTGGGCGACGCGGCCGCGGTCCGTTTCGGCGAGCCACTCCTTATCGGGAACGGGGCGAGCGAATTCCGGGGCGTCTTCGGCGATGAAGACTAACCGGACGTAGTGGATGTGGGTGAAGAGTTCGGCGACCGACGGACTGCCGGCCGTGGCTTTGACTTCGAGGCCGCCCTCGGGGATGAGGGTGAGCAGGTTGAGGAGGATGGCGTTGTTGCGGTCCCAGGAGTCGAGAATTGCTTCCAGGATGGCTTCGGGGACGGGTTGGTCTTGCCGGTGCGGCATGGATGGCTCCCCGGGTTTGGCCGAGCGTACCCTTGGCCCTGAGGTCTCAGCTAGTTGGCGGGGGTGGTTTTCATTTCTTCGCGGAGGGTGCGGGCGAGTTTTTCTACCTCGCCGGCTTTCTTGACGACGGCAATGGAGAGCTGGTCTTTTGTCGATTTGTCGACCGCGGCTTTGAGTTCTGTGGCAAGTTTGAGAAGTTTGGCGGTGTCGGCGGCGAGTCGATCTTTGCGCTGCGGCGCGGAATCGGGTGTGGACCGAGGGCTGGGTAGCGCGGGGTCTTGCGCGACGGCCGCGGCGCTTGCAAGGATGAGCGCCGTGGCCATGACGATACGGCGCAAATTCCGAGTTGTTGCGGCGGCTTTCATGGGGTAAGCCTGTCGACGCCTACGGCGTCTGTCATGCGGGCTCGAACGGTGTGGGCGAGCTTTTCGATCTGCTCGGCTTTGCGCATCAGTTGCGCCGGAGACGTGACATCGTCGCCATTTTCGACATTGGCTTTCAGCTCCGTGGCGAGCAGGAGAAGTTTGGCGGCGTCGGTGGCGATCTGCTTCTGGCGCAGGGTGTTGAGTTCCTTGATGCGCTTCGCGTTGGCGAGCCGGGTTGCGGGGTCGTCGGCCCGGCTGTCGATCCCGTATCTGGGGGAGTTATTGGAGGCATCCGGCGCTGGAAATGTCGTGATAGGCCCCTGCTGGGCGCGAGAGATGCCGGCGGCGAGCGGGATTGCGGCCATGGCGGCGAGAAAGAGGGCGCTTCGCATGCGGGCATTGGGCGAGGTTCGGGACGCGGGTGCGGAGGAGGTTAGGATTGGATTGGAGCTTGGGGGCATCGACTTCAGCTTTCCGGCTGGTATCCAGGAATTTGTTCCGGGCGATCGGGCGCATCGCGTTTACTGGCACAAGTATAAAGAGAAATTGGGGGCGTGACTATGTTGGTTTTTGCCGTGGCAATCCGGACTGGAATTTTTGCCGAAGGGAGGTTTCTGGGCAAGATTCTGGACGAATGGATTGGGGACGGGCAGGAGTTCATCCACGTCAAGCTGCCGCACCTGATTGTCATTTTCGTGATTGCGATGGTGTTGAGCCGGCTGATTGCCGGGGCGACGAACCGGATGGTGGCGATTGCCGACCATCGCGATCGGAGTCCGGGGCGGCACTCGCAGGTGAAGACCTTTGCCGGGATTTTGCGGACGACGCTGAATGCGATTCTGTGGACGCTGACGGCGCTGCAGATGCTGACCATCATGGGCGTGAATCTGGGACCGCTGCTGGCCTCGGCGGGGGTGGCGGGGATTGCGCTCGGATTGGCGGCGCAGACGATCGTGAAGGATATTTTGAACGGAATGCTGATCGTGATCGAGGACCAGTTCAATGTGGGCGACACGGTGCGGGTGACGGGGATGACGGGGACGGTGGAGTCGATGAGTTTGCGCCGGACGGAGATTCGCGATGGCGATGGGACGCTGTATGTGGTGCCGAACTCGCAGATTACGACGGTGGCGAATCTGAGCCGGGACTATTCGGTGGCTACGGTGAACGTTTCGGTGGATTTTTCGGCATCGCCGGACAGGGTGGTGCCGTTGCTGACTTCGGTGGCGATGGCGATTCGCAACGACGCGGCGTTTTCGGCGGTGTTTCTGAAGGATCCGGACGTGCTGGGAGTGGATTCGATCAACGGGTCGCAGGTGGTGTATCCGGTGGTCTTCAAGACGCAGGCGACCAAGCAGTATGCGCCGATACGGGAGTTCAAGCGGCGAGTGCGGATCGCTCTGGAAGAGAATGGAATGCTGCCCGGCGATCCGAACCGGGTTTTCCGGGAATTTACCGGGAAGCCGGGGAGTTTGACGGAGGTTGCGGAGGGGGATTCGGCTGGCGACGCTACGAATCCTGCGCCGGTTGGCAAGCCGGCTGCTGTGGATGCGACGACGATTCCGGCGGCGACGCACGATCCGTTTACGGCGACTTCTTAGGTCGCCGGACCGAGAACAGCGGATTCGCAGAGGTTCAAAGGACGGGTTGCGGGGTGCGGTCGGGTTTTGGCAGGGGGCGGAGGACGATGCGATTGCGGCCGGATTGCTTGGCTTCGTAGAGGGCGAGATCGGCAGCGCCGAGGGCGAAATCCGCGGAAAACGGGGTCTGCGGGACAGGCCCGCTGGGGTCGAAGGCGACGGCGCCGACGCTACAGGTGATTTTGATCTCTCGATCTTCGAAGTTGAGTGTGCGATCGGAGATGGCGCGGTGCAATCGTTCGAGCCGTTCGGGAATTTCAACGACTGGAATCTGGGTGAGGATGAGGAGGAACTCCTCGCCGCCGTATCTGCCGGCCGAGTCGTATGGCCGGATGCTGTGGCGCAGGGCCTGGGCAAATTGCTTGAGGACGGCGTCGCCGGCGAGATGGCCCAGGGTGTCGTTGACGCGCTTGAAGAAATCGACGTCGGCGAGAAGAACGACGAGGGGGCTGCGTTCGCGGGTGGCGCGCTGGATTTCGACGTTTAGGGCGGCGAGGATGGCGCCGCGATTGAGCAGTCCGGTGAGGCTGTCGTGGGTAGCCTGTAGGCGCATTTCTTCGCGGCTGGCTTCGAGTTCGGCGGTGCGTTCGTGTACCAGGAGTTCCAAGTGGCTCTTCATGCGGATTAGGTGCCGGGTTCGCAGGAAGTACGCAAGCCACAGGAGAGCGAGCGCGACGGCGGCGGCGGCGGCGTAGAACCAGTTGCTTCTCCACCAGGGAGGCAGGATTTGAAAGTGGGCGGAAGCGATGGGTGACGTTGCCCCGCGGGCGGGGTTTGCGGCGACGATTTCGAGAGTGTAGCCACCGGGCTGCAGGGCCTGAAACAGGAGGTCGGTTTGGGTGGTTTGCATCCAATCGAGGTTAAGTTCGGGGATGCGGTAGCTGAAGACGAGGTCGCTGCGATTGAGGGTGAGCGGGGCAGCGAAGCGGAATTCGAGATTTTGGTTGGACCACGGGAGGGTGAAGCCGGTTACGGCGGGCAGCAATTCCGCACCCTGGCGCGCCTGGAGGATGGCGACGTTGAGCTGGAGGGGCGCGAAGACGTGCTCGGGATAGATGAGATGGCCGAGACCGCCGCTGGTGCCAAGCCAGATGGAGCCATCCGGTCCTTGCGCAAGGCGGCTGCTGTCGATGTCGTTCCAGACGAGGCCGCTTTCCTGAGTGAGATGACGCCAGGATTGTCCGTTGTAGGCGAGCAGGCCGTCGTCGGTTCCGATCCAGAGCCAACCTCGCGAATCGCTGAGGATGGCGAGTGGTTCGAGTTGCGCGTATTCGGCGGGAATATGGAGTTGGACGGCGTTCCAGTCGGCGCCCTTACGGGTGAGACGCCAGGTTCCGGATTCCTGACCGGTGACCCAGAGGGAGCCGTCGGCCGCGCAGGCCATATCCAGCAGTGAGGGCAAGGATTTGGGAAACCCGAGGATGGCTGGGAATTGCCACTGGCCATTTTGGATGCCGAAGATGCGATCTTTAGTGACGAACCAGAGGCTGCCGTCGGGGGTGCGGCAGGCGTTGAAGGCGTTGGGGGGATTGCCCGCGAATGCGGCTGTGGCCTCGGCGACGGGAACCGGTTTGGCGCGGGCCGGCTGCGAGGCGAGGAAAAAGATGCCGCTTTCCGTGGCGATGAAGATGCGTCCCGTGGAGTCTCGAACGATCCTGGAGATATTGGGAAGGCTGGCGATCTGGGTGACGGCGCGGGTTTTTGGTTGAATTTCGAGCAGTGCCCCGGAGAAAGTGCCGGCGAGGAGGTCGTTTCCATCGCCGGCGAGGGCGAGTGCGCTGACCTGGCCGTATTGCCATTCTTGCGCCTGGAAGAGATTTTCCATCTTGCCGGTTGCGAGGTCCAGGCTTGCCGGACCTTTCTTGGTTCCGAGGAATGCCTGCCCGTCGCGAAAGAGCCCGAGGGCCCAGACGGTGGAGGAGGGCATGCCCTGTCGAATGGTCCAGCCCTCCCAGTCTCGGTAGCCGATCCAATGGTAGAGGCCCTGGCCGTTGGAGCCGAGCCATGGGTCGCCGTTCGAGTCGAAGCGGATGGAGGTGATGTGGCTGGTGACGAGACCGTTGGCGGCGGAGATTTGTTCCCAGCCTGAGCCATTCCATCTCGCTAAGCCCTGGGTGGCGGAGACGACAACGCGGCCCTGCGGGTCGAGCGCGATGGGGGTTCGGCGGAAGACGCTGTTGGGGTCGCCTCCGGGCGGGGTGCGATCGAGGAATCGCTTGGCTCCGTAGGGAAGTTCCACGACTTTGCGCTGGCTGACGGCCCAGAGGCTTCCCTGGGCGTCCCGCAGCAGGGAAAGCCATTTCTCGTCTTGGGGCAAGCCTTCGGCGGCGGTGAATTCGGTGAGCTTGCCGTCCTTTGAGGAACAGATGCCGTAGCCGCAGCCGGTCCAGATTGCGCCGTCAGAGGCGACGAAGAGGCCGGAGAGATGGCGAAGCGCGGGAACCGTGGCGACGAGAGACTGAGAATAGACGGATTCATAGGACAGGGTTTTTCCGCCGGAGTTGTAGCTGAGGCGGAAGAGGCGGCTCTCTTCGACGACGAGGAGTCTTCCGGGTGCCTCCGCGGCGAGATGCTGGGAGTTCCAGATGGCGATGGGTTGCGAGGCCGCGGGCTGGAAAACGCTGCCTGTCCATCGGTATAGATTGCGATAAGTTCCGACCAAGAGCGTTCCGTCGGGAGCGGCGAGGACGCACTGGATTTCACGTTCCTGAATTCCCTGATCGGAGCCGAATCGCTGGAACCGGTCGCCGAGAAAACGGTATAGGCCGTTTTCCGTTCCGGCCCAAAGAAAGCCCTGGCGGTCGAACGACAGATCGCTGACGGTAAGATTCTGGAGGCCGCGGCTCTGGCGGTAGACGCCGAAGTTGTACTCCTGGGCGGCGAGGCTGGGCGTCAGGCTTGGCGTCAGGCTGGCGGCAAGCAACAGCGGTGCGACGGCCGTCGCGATCCATCGAGAAACCATTCGGCGGTATTCCTTTTTCTGGTTTATCGGCGTTCGCGGTCGGCAATCCATAGCAAATGCAAAAAAAAGGAGACACGGCGCGGGAATGCCGATGCCTCCCGAGCATCAGATTAACCGGTACGGAGGAAATAGGAATGTCCCTTTTGTATCACTTACATTGCCGCTTCGAGGGCATCGAGGAGCAAATCCGGGCTGGAGATGGGCGGGAGGCAGGTTCGGTTGCGGCAGACGAGCGCCCATGCGGTGGCGTTGTCCGGGTGGGGGATTTGCGGGAGGGTTTCGGCGAGAGTTTCGGGCAGGTTCTCTGGAGTGAGGAAACGGGCCTGGAGGCGAATGACGGTTTTGTTGACGGCGTAGCGGGCGGTGGCGAGGGCCTCGAGTCTGCTCGCTTCCGCGCCGCGCCCGACGACGACCACTTGAACTGGCGGCAGGAGCAGGCGGCAGAGCGCGAGGGCGTAGCTGCCGGCGTAGAGGCCGAAGTGCTCGACGATGCCGGCGAAGGCGCCGAGAACGGTTTCGGCGATGGTGCGGAATTCGGGGTTGCCGGAAAGGGCTTCTAGGCGCAGCAGGGCGCTGGAGGCGGTGGGGTTGCCGGCCGGGGTGGGCGCGTCCTGGAGGGGTTTGCGGCTGGCGGTCAATGCTCCGAGTTGGTCTTCCTCGGGCTGATCGAGGGCGGTATCGACGAAGGCTCCCGCGGTCGCGTCGAAGAAGCGGGCGATCATGCTCCCGGCGAGCGAAACGGCGGAGCGGTAGTAGGCGATTTTGCCGGTGGAAAGCCAGGCGTCGACGCAGGCGTGGACGGTGAAGGCGTAGTCGTCTAAATTGCCGGCAATGCGCTGGTGGCGCTTGCCGTCGGGGTAAGCAATGACGTGAGCCAGGTCGCAGTCGAGGCCCGGTGCGCCGTTCCAGGCCTGAACGAGGATGCGGTCGAGGGTCTTGAGGGCAAATTCGCGGGCTGGGTCGAGGCGCAGAACGCGGGCCGCTTCGAGATAGGCGGTGACCGCCATGGCGTTCCAACCGGTGTAGAGGGTGCGATCGATGAAAGGCGTGAGGCGGGCGGAGCGGGCCTGGAGGAGCTTGTTGCGGGCGCTCGAAAGGCGGCTGACGGCGTCTTCGAGCAGGATTCCGGCTTCTTTGGCGACTTCGGCGACTTTGCAGCGGATGTGGAGGGCGTTTTTCTGGGGGTCGTGGTGCAT
>Ga0116230_10001389_pt1 | contig 22931 bp, 19 predicted proteins | sample S1TSphfallax_3_FD_88678 | JGI IMG/M metagenome (GOLD analysis project Ga0116230, IMG submission 88678) | Host-associated microbial communities from peat moss isolated from Minnesota, USA - S1T2_Fd - Sphagnum fallax MG | ecosystem: Host-associated > Plants > Peat moss > Unclassified | place... | reverse complement strand
GATGAGACGATCTTGCCGAACGCCGCGCCGATGATGACGCCGACCGCCAGGTCGACCACGTCGCCCTTCATGGCAAATTCTTTGAACTCGGAACCTCAGCTCACGGTGTCTCCTGCTGGTACGAGGGCTGCGCATGCTCCGCATGGCCGCCGAAATGGTACTGAGCGAAACCCGGGCGGGCAAGCGCTCTTGAGTCAGCGTTTGTCCTACAGCCTAACGTGCTACCGGTTTCGACCAGTGTGGCAGACTCCGGTTATGAGAACGGTACTCACGCTGAACGGTGGCTCATCGAGCATCCGCTTCGCCATTTACGATGTGGACGGGCCATCGGCAAAGCTGTTGGATGGAAAAATCGACCGCATCGGCATCGACGGCACCAGCTTGTCCGTTGCAAAAACCGCCGCTGCACCGGCGTCGAGCATGCGGATCGATGCCCAGGATCATCGATCGGTGGTGGCGTTCCTGATGCAGTGGCTAGGATCGCACCCTTTGTTTGCGACGATTTGCGCGGTCGGGCATCGGGTGGTGCACGGCATGCAGCATACGCAACCGGAACTCGTGACGCCGGATCTGGTGGCGGAACTGAAACGCGTCATTCCTTTCGATCCGGAACACCTGCCGCGGGAGATCGAGTTGATCGAAGGCGTCGCGAGCCGGCATGCGCATCTGCCCCAGGTGGCGTGTTTCGATACGGCCTTCCATCGCTCCATGCCGCGAGTCGCGACGATTGTGCCCATTCCGAGGCGCTTCGAGGCGAAGGGCGTTCAACGGTATGGATTTCATGGGTTGTCGTACACGTACTTGCTGGCGGAACTTGCGCGCCTGGGCGACCCTGCCGCGGCGCGCGGCGCGGTTATTCTCGCGCACCTCGGCAATGGCGCCAGTCTCGCGGCCGTGCGCGACGGCAAGAGCATCGATACCAGCATGGGTTTCACACCGACTGCGGGGTTGGTCATGAGTACGCGCTCCGGTGACTTGGATCCCGGGGTCATGTGCTTTCTTGCCACGACCGAATCCGTCGCTGCATCGGCCTTTGCAGGAATGGTCACGCACGAATCTGGATTGCTGGGCGTTTCGGAGACGAGCTCGGACATCCGTGATCTGCTCGAACACGAGGCCGACGACGTCAGAGCCGCGGAGGCGGTGGCGTTGTTCTGCTATCAGGTGAAGAAATGGATCGGCGCATTCGCCGCGGCGCTCGGCGGTTTGGATACGCTCGTGTTCGCCGGCGGCATCGGCGAGAACGGCGCGTCGATCCGCGCGCGGATTTGCGATGGTCTGGGATTTCTAGGTATCGAATTGAACCCGGCGCGCAACGCCGAACACGCCGCGCTCGTGTCGAGCGGCCACGTTTCGGTCCGGGTGATCCGCACGGATGAGGAGTCCGTGATCGCGGCGTCGACGCTGCGCGTGCTGGCATGGGGCGGCGCATGAGTCGGCATGACCGAGCGCACCAGGCCGCCGGCACCCCTTTCCCGCGGGGGGCGACGTGGGACGGCCGGGGCGTGAACTTCGCGCTGTTCTCCGAGAGCTCCGAATGGGTGGAGCTTTGTCTGTTCGACGCCGGCGGCGGGAACGAACAGCGCATCCGCATCCGCGAACGAACCGCCGGCGCCTGGCACATCTATCTTCCCGGCATCGCTCCCGGACAGCTCTATGGCTATCGCGTACACGGTCCGTATGCGCCCGAAAAGGGATTGCGCTTCAACGCGAACAAGCTTCTGCTCGATCCGTACGCAAAGGCCATCGGCCGACAGCTCGTGTGGGCTGACGAACTATTTGGCTACGTCGTGGGCGATCCCGCGGGCGACCTGACATTCGATGAACGCGACAGTGCGGCGTTCGCCCCCTTGGCCGCCGTCGTCGATGCGTCGTTCGATTGGGGCGATGACCGGCGGCCCAGGCATCAAAATCATGCGACGGTCATCTATGAAGCCCACGTGCGCGGCATGACACTGCTGCATCCGGAGATTCCCGAGCAATTGCGAGGCACTTATGCCGGGATTGCGTCTAGACCCATCATCGAACATTTGTTGAAGTTGGGGATCACGGCCGTCGAATTGATGCCCGTGCACCATTTTCTGCACGATCGGCATCTCATCGAGCGCCACCTGCGCAATTACTGGGGCTACAACACGCTCGGATTCTTTGCGCCCGAGCCCACATATGCCTGCAATCCGGGCGATCCCGGCGACGTCATTCGCGAGTTCAAGCAGATGGTCAAGGATCTGCACGCCGCCGGGATCGAGGTGATCCTCGACGTCGTCTACAACCACACAGCGGAAGGCAATCAGCTGGGTCCAACGCTGTCCTTTCGGGGGATCGATAATCTCGCCTACTACCGGGTCGTCCCGGACGACGCCCGCCATTACATGGATTACACCGGCTGCGGCAACACGTTGAACATGATGCATCCGCATTCCATCCAAATCCTGATGGACAGCCTCAGATACTGGGTCTCGGAGATGCATGTGGATGGCTTCCGTTTCGATCTCGCGTCGGCCCTGGCACGCGAGTTCAAGGACGTCGACAGGTTGGGAGCCTTCTTCGACACCATCTACCAAGACCCGACCCTCGCGCCCGTCAAACTCATCGCCGAACCCTGGGATCTCGGCGACGGCGGCTACCAGGTGGGCAATTTTCCGCAGCGATGGATGGAGTGGAATGGAAAATACCGCGATACGGTACGACGGTTTTGGAAGGGGGACATGGGTTTGCATTCGGAGATCGCGACCCGACTGGCGGGCAGCGCGGACCTCTACGAGGCGACGCGACCCCCATCGGCAAGCATCAATTTCGTGACCGCTCACGATGGATTCACGCTCCAGGATTTGGTCAGCTATGAACAGAAGCACAACGATGCCAATGGCGAATCGAATCGCGACGGCGCCGACGAGAACCACACCTGGAACTGCGGCGTGGAAGGTCCGACCGATGATGCCGGCATCATCGAACTTCGTGAACGCCAGAAGCGCAACCTCTGGTGCGCGCTGATGCTCGCCCAAGGAACGCCGATGATTTCGGGCGGCGACGAACTGAGCCGCTCCCAGGCCGGCAACAACAACGGCTACTGCCAGGATTCCGAATTGTCGTGGAATCATTGGGATCTCGACGATCGGCGGCGCGGATTTCTAGAGTTCACCCAGCGCGTCAACCAATACCGCAAGCAGCACCCGAACTTCCATCGCTACGCGTTCTACGACAACGATCCCGAAGCCGTCAATCCGGATAAGAACATCGTCTGGTTTCGCGCCGACGGCAAACGCATGGAACTCAAGGATTGGGATGACGGCGGCTGGATGCGTACGCTCGGCATGTACCTGAATGGAATGGCGCCTGAAATCAGGGACGACGAGGGTCGTTGCGCCGAGGACAAGGATTTCTTGCTGCTGCTGAACGCCTATCATGAGCCGGTTGCGTTCCGGATCTCGTACGAGCTGTATCACTCCGGCTGGAGGGTGGCGTTCGATACGGCACGACCCCACCTTCCGCTCGAGCGGGAGGCCGTCAAACGAAATCGCATCGTCGACATGGCGCCGCGTTCATTCGTCGTGCTCAGCCATGAGCGCTAAATGGATCGCAACCTATCGGTTGCAGTTGCACCAGGACTTTACCCTCGACGCGGCGGCGCGAATCCTGCCCTATCTGGCCGAACTCGGCATCAGCCACGTTTATCTGTCACCGTGTTTGCAGGCGGTTCCGGGCAGCCAGCACGGTTATGACGTCACGGATCCGAGCCGGATCAGCGATGACCTGGGCGGCGAGCCGGCCTGGGAGCGGTTCGTCGATCGCGCGCGCACGCTCGGGCTTTCGATTCTGCTCGATATCGTGCCCAACCACATGGCGGCGTCGCGGCACAATCCCTGGTGGGACGACGTGCTGGCGCACGGACCCTTCAGCCGGTTCGCCCAATTCTTCGACATCCGCATCGACGCGCATCAGCCTTTCTTGATCCATCTATGCACGCTCGCCCGCGCGTACGGCGACGCGCTCGAGGCCGGCGAGATCGAGATCGAAATCCTGGACGGGCACCCGCGATTCAAGCACTACGACAATACTTGGCCGTTGAGTCCGGCATCGTGGGGCGAGTTGTTGGCCGATCCAGGCTTCAGCGAAATCGAGCGTCTGTCGAGCGGCGCGCAGCTGTCGGCCGGCGCGGCGCAAGACCGAAGTGCGATCGAGAACTACGGCATTGAGTTGGTAAAGGCAGAGGATGCGCTGGCCAGGGCGCACCTCGACGGACGGCTGCAGTCGGCCGTCGATCGTGTCGGCCGAGATCCGGATCGCCTGGACGGGATTCTACAGAAGCAGTTCTTCGTGCTGCATGGCTGGAAACTCGCCGGCGAGCTGACCAACTACCGGCGCTTCTTCGACGTCGATTCCTTGATCGGCATTCGTATGGAGTTGACCGAAGTCGTTGCCGCCGCGCATGCGCGCATCGCAACCATGGTGGCGCGTGGGGACGTCGATGGTTTACGCATCGATCACCCGGACGGCCTGCGCGATCCATTGGCCTATTTCAATCGATTGCGCGAGCTGTTGCCTGAAGGCCGGATATACGTCGAAAAAATTCTCGAGAACGACGAGCGGCTCATGGACGACTGGCCCATCGATGGCACGGTGGGCTATGACTTCCTCGCCAAGGTGAATCGCCTGTGGATGGACGATCAACGCGTCGATTCACTGACGGCGACGTACTCCGATTTCACGGGGCACCCTGTCGATTTTGCGAAACTCGTCCGCGCAAAGAAGCGTGAAATCATCGACTCGACTTTTTCCGCCGACCTGGAACGGCTTGCGCTGGCCGCCATCAAAGCCGCTCGCTCCGGCTGGCGCACCCGCGACATCAGCCCGCGGCAATTGCGCGAGGCGCTCGCCAAGGTCACCGTGGCAATGTCCATCTATCGTACCTATCGGACCGCGGACACCCTGCACGAGGGCGACGAGCGCGTCGTCATGGAGGCGGTGCAGAGCGCCCGAATCGGCTCTCCGGAAGTCGATTCCGCCGCCTTCGATTTTATCCAGTCGCTGTTCACGCAGCCGCAACTCGACGAGCCCGGCGCCGACTTCGTGGCCAAGTGGCAGCAACTCGCGCCCGCCGTCATGGCCAAAGGCGTAGAGGATACGACGTTCTATTGTTTCGACCGGTTGGTGTCGTGCAACGAGGTGGGAGCGCAGGCCTCGCTGGTCGGCATCTCCGCCGATAAATTCCACGAGTTCTGCCACAACTTGAGCGAGCGGTGGCCGAACAACATGCTTGCCACCTCCACTCACGACAACAAGCGCAGCGAGGACGTCCGAACCCGGATATCGGTTCTGTCGGAAATCCCGGATAGATGGTCCGAAGCGCTGCACGCCTGGGCGCAGTTGACGGCGCCTGCCTGGAACAACCGCACGCCCGACCGGCATGCCGAATATTTGCTCTACCAGACGCTGATCGGCGCGTGGCCGATCAGCGAGGAGCGCGCCTGGCAATACATGCTGAAGGCGTGTCGTGAGGCGAAGATCCGCACGTCGTGGCACGAACCGAACGCCGGCTACGAGGAGAACATTCGTGGGTTCGTCGGCGGCGTCTATCAAACGCCGGATTTCATCCAGAGTCTCGAATCGTTCATCGAACCGCTCGTATTGCCGGGACGCGTCAACAGCTTGTCGCAAGCGCTCATCAAGATGATCGTGCCGGGCGTGCCCGATTTCTATCAGGGTACCGAACTATGGGACTTGAGCCTCGTGGATCCCGACAATCGGCGCCCCGTGGATTTCGAACTGCGTGCGGACATGATGCGCCGCTGCGCGTCCGCATCCGCCGCCGATGCGGTGAAGGATTGGGATTCGGGCATGCCCAAGATGTGGATGACCCTGCGGGTCCTGGCGCTGCGCCGCGAGCGGCCCGAGGACTTTTCCGACCAAAGCAAGTATCAACCCCTCGTTGCGCAAGGTGCCCACCTCGGCAACGTGCTGGCATTTCGCCGCGGCGAGAATCTGATCGCCGTCGTGCCGAGATTTACCCTGTCGGTGAAGGGGGATTGGGGCAACACGCGGCTGCCTTTGCCCGGTGGCAGGTGGATGAACGTGTTCACCGGCGCTGTCCTCGAGGATGCTGTCAGCCCTGCGGAGTTGTTCAAGGAGTTTCCGGTCGCGCTGCTGCGTCGCGATGCATCGGCGGTTCCAGGGGCAGTCTAGTCTGCCCGCGATCGCCGGCTCAGGCCGCCGGCATCTCGAGCGCTGCGGGCAATATGGGCGGTTGCTCGGAATGCTCCTGCTGCGAGCGCCACCATCTGGCGGTCAGCAATTCAGCATGATGCTGGAGGAACACCTCTTGGAGCGCAGGGGGAATCGACAGGAACGGCAGCCATTGTTCCGGGAACACATCGCGTGGACCACAGTGGAACCAAGGTTCGGCGCTCGTCTCCTCTTCTTCGAAGCGGGGCTGCGGCACGTCTCGGAATACGCAATCGGTGACGAGCGAGAGCTCGTCGTAGTCATAGAAAATGACGCGACGATGGTTGGTCACACCGAAGTTCTTGAGCAGCAAATCTCCGGGAAAGACGTTGCTGGCCGCCAAGTCGCGTAGGGCGTTGCCATAGTCGATGATGGCGGCCTCGGCCGCGGCGGGCTCGGCTTCGCGCAGGAACAAATTCAGGGGCCGGAGCCGGCGCTCGATGTAACAGTGTTCGACGATCAGGTCGTCGCCTTCGATGCGGCAGCTTTCGCTCGCGTCGCGCAGCAATTCCTCGGCCAATGCCGGCATGAAACGCGCGCGCGGCAGACGCAGCCTTTTGAACTCCTGCGCATCGACGAGACGACCCGCCCTGTCATGGCGGAATACGAACTGGTAGCGCTCCATGACGTCGGCTCGCGTGCACGTTTTGGGCGCGCCAAAATGGTCTCGGATCACCTTGAACACGAGATCGTGGGAAGGCAGCGTGAATACGATCATGACCAATCCACGTTCGCCCGGCGCGTGCACGAAGCTGTCGATCGAGGTGTTCAGATGCCGGTGCAGCGCGAAATACCGTTCGGTCTTGCCCTGCTTGGCGCGCCCGAGAACCGTATACAGCTCGTCGATGGATTTGCGCGGCATGAACGAGCGCAGCAGCGTGATCGCCGCGCTGACCACCGGCAGATCGACGCGAAAATACGACCTCGAGTAGCCGAACAACGAACCGACCTCGGCCCGCGACAACATCACGGCATCGACGCGCACGCCTTGGGCCGAATTGGTGAACGCGATGACGAGCGGCGTGATGGAGCTGTCGCCGATGAGGCGGCCCACCGTGAAGGCATGCATTCCCCGATAGAAGACCGGCTCGATGAGTTCGACGGATTCCGGCGCACTGTTGTGGCGGCCGGATTCGAAATACCGGCCGACCTCCGCGCTGATTTGATGGACGGCGGCGTTTTGGTCGCCGATGGCGGCGCCGAACGGCAAATCGGCGAGAATTTCCCGAACCGCCCCCGTCAGGGAACCCCCCACCCGATAGACACGGATGGGAACGGCGCCTGAGGCGCGTCCGACATTGGTCGCACAGAATTCGAGTTCGGTGTTGACGCCCACGGTACCGAAAAGATCGCGACTGACGGAATTGAAGAACGTCCGGTAGAAGTCGCTGTCCGGCCGGCGTGCAACCAGCATCTCGAAGGCTCGCTTGATCTCGGACCAGAGGATGGCGTCGGAGCGGCGATCGGCAAGCTCCAACGCCACCACACTCACGCACCGCGCGACCCTTTGTTCGTACAGCTCGATGCGGGCGATGCCGTCGAGTTGCGCGGAGTGCCAGTCCTCGGCGAGAAAATTGAGTGCCGCGCGGCGCGTGATGCGTCCGAATTCCTCGTTGTAGGCGCGAAAGTGTTCGACGATCGTGCCCGCCAAGTCCTTCACGGTCATGGTCTCTGTCACGGTCGCGGTCGGCTCCAAGCGTTACTCCTTCTCCGACAGACTAATCTCAGACAGGTTCGCATGCGCGGTCTTGCGCTGCGATAGGGTCACAGATTAAAGTGTATTGACGAGTATTTATACAATAGAAATTTCACAATGTGAATTTCACACTTAGCGTTGGTATTTCTGGAAGGAACGTGACGTGGCGGGTTTGATTCGACAAGGGCATTTTCTCGGCGCGAAGCTGCGTTCGCTGCGTAAACGCAATGGTCTGACGCTCGATGAATTATCCGCCCGCTGCGTTCAGATCGATGCCGAAGGTGCCCCCTCCGTGTCGTATCTCAGCATGGTGGAGACCGGAAAACGCATGCCCTCCGCGCCGATGCTCGACATGCTGGCGGGGATTTTCGGCAAGGAAGCACGCTGGTTTCTCGATGAAAATACGGAAGTCGAGGTGGCCCCGGCACCGCGCGAACGCGGTGGTTTGCGGGCCATGCCGCTGGAACCTGCGTTCCTGTTCTCCAATGAGTTGCTGCAAAACGCGCTGCCCGAATTGCTGTCGCAGACCGGAACCACCGGGCGGCAATTCGCCCAGTTATTGATCCGAGTGTGGCAGGAGACCCGGCACAACAACTTTCCCGACATCGAACGCGCGGCGGAAGAATGCGGCGGCCGCGAAATGCCGCTGACGCTCGACGCGTTGCTCGCGATCTGCAAGCGGCATGAACTCGAGATCCGATGGTTCGATGACGCGGGTTCGGGCATGCAGGGTCGCAGGCCCGGCGCGTTGATCCGGTCGCGGTTCGAGGCCCCGGGCATCGTGTTGGTGAACAAGCGTCTGCGCAGCCAGGAGGAGCGTCTCAAGTATGAACTGGCCTTCTTCATCGGCCACAAACTCCTGCACAACGGCGACGGCGTCATCTCGCCGCACAGCGCAATGCATTCGGGAGACGGCGAGACGTCCGCCAGTTCCGCGGCCGGCATGGGCGCGCAGGACGTGCTCTATGCCTGGCGGGACTTCGAATGCAGTTTCTTTGCGGGCGCCTTGCTTTGTCCGCGCATTCCGTTCCGACGCTTCTTGATTCGCGAGGCCCACAGCGTTTTCGCGGGCCGCAAACTCGGCGTCACACCAGCGCTGGTCATGCGCCGCATGACGGCCGTGTCACCCTACCGGCACTGGCATTTCTTCGACGCCTATCCACCGGGTTATTTGCGCGCAGTGTACCGCGGCAACGGTATTCCGTTGCCATGGGGCAACATGAGTCTGGTATCCGATCCTTGCCCGCGCTGGGCCGTATTCAGGTTGTTGGAGGACACGCCGGCCAGCGTTCCTCCCCAGAGACCGAAATCGCAGATCTCGGTCATGCAGGATGGAAAACGCACCCGTTTGTTTTGTTGCCACTCGCTGCTCACGCGCGACGCACTCGACGAATTGCACGTATTGTCCATTGGGGTCGATCTGTTGCCGGCTCTCGAAGCGCAGGGATTCGACGGCGAGCGGGTCGTGGCCGCCGTCGCGGAGTCCTGTCGCCGGGGTGGAGGAGACGGAAAGATTCCCGAGGAGGCAGCCGCCCACATTCGAGCGGCGTCGCAGGTACTGAACATTGCCTGGATCGCGGATGCACTCGACTCTCCCGCGAGCGTGATCTGCCCCCGCAGCGGGGCTTGTCCGCGCCCGCCGCACAGTTGCGAGAATCGGACGCTGCACTCCGAATCGCGGCTGCGGCATTCGCGGCAGTGAATTCCGACGCCGCCCGCGTGTTCAAGCTGCCGCGCACTGCAACGGCGCCGTTCTGTCCGTCCGAAGTACGCGGCAGCGTTCAGGTATCGGCCGAATCGCCGTTATGGCAGCGAATACTGCGCATGGCGGGACCAGGACTGTTGGTGTCGGTCGGGTACATGGACCCGGGCAACTGGGCGACGGACATCGAAGCCGGCTCCACCTATGGCTACACTCTGCTGTGGGTTGTGGCGGTATCGAGTCTCGCGGCCATTCTGTTACAGACGCTGAGCGTGCGGCTTGGCCTCGTCGCGCGGCAGGATCTGGCGCGAGCATGCCGCGAGCGATATCGAACCGGAGTCAACCGGTTTTTGTGGCTGATGGCGGAAGTAGCGATCATCGCGTGTGACGTCGCAGAAGTGCTCGGCAGCGCGTTGGCGCTGCACTTGTTGGTCGGCGTATCGCTGGTGGTCGGCATTGCGATCACGGCGTTCGACACGGTGATCGTCCTGGGGCTGCAAGGCAAGGGATTCCGGCAAGTCGAGGCGATCGTGCTGGGATTGGTCGCGACCATCGGTGCGTGCTTCGCGATGGAACTGACATTGGTGGGCTTGGATTGGGCAGCGGTGGCGCGCGGCTTCATTCCGCACGGCTCCGCGCTACGCGATCCGCATTCGCTGCTGCTGACCATCGGCATCGTCGGCGCGACGGTGATGCCTCACAACCTATACCTGCATTCATCCATCGTGCAAACGCGGAACGTGGCGCTCGACGCGCGAAGCAGAACCGATGCCATCCGGCTCTCGACTCTCGATACGGTGATCTCGCTGACACTGGCCTTGGTGGTCAATGCGGCGATTCTCGCGCTTGCCGCAGCGGCGTTTCACGTCGCCGGTCATCGACACGTCACCGACATTCAAGATGCCTATCATTTGCTCGACCCGCTCGTCGGCGGTTCCCTTGCGTCGTTGCTGTTCGGCGTCGCGTTGCTCGCCTCCGGCCAGAGTTCGACGTTCACCGGCACTATCGCCGGTCAAATTCTGATGGAAGGTTTCCTCGACATGCGCATACCGTGTTGGCAGCGGCGCCTGATTACGCGAGCGCTGGCGCTATTGCCCGCACTCGCCGGGATCCTTTGGCTCGGCGATGCGGGCGTCGGCAAGCTGCTGGTGGCAAGCCAGGTAGTGCTCAGTTTTCAACTGCCTTTCGCCATATGGCCGCTGATACGGTTGACCGGTGATCGCACCGTGATGGGCTCTCAAGCCAATGGGCCGTGGCTCAAATCCACGGCTTGGGTCATTTTCCTCGTAATCAGCGTCGCCAATCTCTGGCTGCTCGCTACTCAGATTTAGTAAGTAGCGTTGGCGTCTAGTCCTCGAGCAGCGACCGGAGCATCCATGCCGTCTGTTCATGGACGGTCAAGCGCTGAGTGAGCAAGTCGGCAGTCGGCTCGTCGCCGGCTCTGTCGGCCAACGGGAAGATCTCGCGTGCCGTGCGTGCGACCGCCTCATGGCCGGTGACCAATATGCGCACCATATCCATTGCCTTGGGCGGGGAAGCCGGTGCGTCCGGTATCGAGGCCAATGAGCCGAACTGCGCATAAGACCCCGGAGCCGCGTGTCCGAGAGAGCGGATACGTTCCGCTACCGGATCCACCGCATTCCACAACTCGGTGTATTGCGTCATGAACATTTGATGCAGCGTGTTGAACATCGGTCCGGTGACGTTCCAGTGAAAATTATGAGTCGTGAGGTACAGGGTGTACGTGTCCGCCAGCAGCTTGGACAAGCCACCGGCGATCGACGCTCGATCGTCGGCGCTGATGCCGATATTGATGTGTGAACCGCGGACGGATGGGTCGGCTTTGGTATCGGGTGCCATGGCGTGATGCCTCCTGGTGACTATGAATGGAATATGCGAATGATGGTATCAACTACAGTGTCAATGGCCAGACGCTCGTTTCTATCGAGACCATCGATATCAACTATGAATCCAAGTGTCTCAGCCGGACGGGCTCTCGCCGATTTCGCCCGTTGCCGTCTGAATGTAGTTCTGCAAGCCCATCTTGTCGATCAGCCCGAGTTGTTCCTCGATGAAGTCGATATGTTCTTCCTCGCTCTCTTGGATGTGTACCAATAATTCCCGGGTTACATAGTCCCTGACAGCTTCACAGTGGGCGATCGCTTCGATGTACAGGGGATGTGCTTCCATCTCGCGTCGCAGGTCGCATTCCAGAAGCTCCCGGACGTCCTCCCCGATGAACAGCTTGCCAAGATCCTGCAAGTTCGGAAGTCCCTTGAGGAACAGAATGCGCTTGACCAGACGGTCCGCATGTTTCATCTCATCAATGGACTCCTCGTACTCGATCTTGCCGAGGCGCTTCATGCCCCAGTTGTCGAGCATGCGCGCATGCAAGAAATATTGATTCACGGACGTCAGTTCGTTCTTGAGCGCCAAATTGAGAAACTCCAAGACTTTTGCGTCGCCTTGCACAGTGAACACCTTGGTAATGGTTCGTTGCGCACGATTGTATGCCGTTCGTGCCGGTCACGGCTGAACACTGCCGAGTGGGGTGGCCCTTGCACCGCGCATCACGGGGCTGGGCGGCGCGGACCCGCTCAGACCGCGAATTCGACCGTCGCCGAGGGAAAGAAAACGGTTTGGGCGCCGCTTTGCGCTTTCAGTTCGAGGCATGCGGCCAGGGTGGCCTTCGCCTCGGGCACACATTTTCCGCAACACGTGCCGACGCGCAAGTCACGGGCGATATCCCGCATCCGGACGGCACCGCCCTCTACGGCCTTGCGGATATGTCGATCTGACACAGCTTTACAGACGCAAACTATCATGATGAGCACTATAAACGCGAATACGAATGATTGTCAATCGCATCAGTTCTCGTGGCTCTTACCCATGTCTCTTCGAGGCAAAGAGACGATGTCGTCACAGTATGTTCCAATGCTGCCGCGCCGGGACGCTGCGAATCAGGGAAATTGCCGTTGATGAATTGCCAGTGATGAGACCTACGAAGCTTGGGCTTATCGGCGGATCGATGAGCGTTTTGTTGTCCACGATTGGCTGCGACGGTTCCGGCGACGCATCCAAGCCAATCCGCCGGCCAGAAGGAGCCGTTGAATGAAGATCTACTCGTGGAACGTGAATGGGATTCGCGCCGTTCACAGAAAGAATCTGTTTCAGCCCTTTCTCGATGCGCACCGGCCCGACATCGTGTGCCTCCAGGAGACCAAGGCGGAGCGTGGCCAGATCGAAATCGAACTGCCCGACTATCGGGAGTACTGGAACTCTGCCGTCAAGAAGGGCTATTCAGGCACCGCCATTTTCTCCAAACCCGAGCCGCTTGCCGTCACGAACGGGTTCCCGGCTGAATTTTCCACACGGTACACGTTCGCCGATGAACTCCAGCGCGACAGCGCGGATGAGGGCCGGATGGTAACCGCCGAGTACCCGGATTTCTTCCTCGTGACGGTCTACACCCCGAACGCGAAGGACGACCTGAGCCGGTTGGCCTTGCGCCACAAGCATTGGGATCCGGCGTTTCTGGCCTATTGCCAGCTTCTCGAGAAGACCAAACCGGTCATATTCTGCGGTGACCTGAACGTGGCCCACACCGAACTCGATCTCGCCAATCCGAAGTCCAACCGCGGTAAGAAGGGCTTTACCGACGAAGAGCGCCAGGGATTCCAGAATTTCGCTGACGCGGGATTCGTCGACACTTTCCGACTATTCAAGCAGGGCAATGGTTATTATAGTTGGTGGAGCAATTTCGCCAACTCAAGGGCACGCAATATCGGATGGAGAATCGACTACTTCCTGGTTTCCGCGGCGTTGCGCAAGCGGGTCAAGGCGGCGGATATCCATCCGGAAGTCATGGGCAGCGATCATTGTCCCGTGAGTGTCGTCCTTGATTGAAAACACACGCACGAGAGCCAACGCCGCCTGGCGCGGACGGCCGCTCCGAGGCGTGCTGTTCGATCTGGACGGTACGCTCTTGGATACGGCGGCGGACATTGCGCGCGCGCTGAATCGAACGCTCGGAGAACGCGGTTGGGCATCGTTGCCGGTTGCCGACGTGACCCGCATGATCGGGCGTGGCTCGCCGATCCTGATCGAGCGCGCGCTGGCTGCGCTGGGTGAGTCGGCGACTGCCGCCGAGAGAGCGGCCATGGTCGAACGCTTCTTCGATTTCTACGGGTCGCTCGAGGAGTCCGACGAATCCGATGCAAAGCCGTATCCCGGCGTGAGCGACACCTTGCGGCTGTTGCGCGCCGCAGCCATGCCCGTGGCCGTGGTGACCAACAAGCAGCAGCGATTTGCGAAGGCGTTGCTGCATCGACTCGATCTCGCCGGATCGGTGGATCTGATCGTCGGCGGCGATACCTGCGAGCGGCGCAAACCCGATCCCCAACCGTTGCTATTCGCCTGTCAGTCGCTGGGCATCGCGCCCGCCGAGGCGCTGATGGTCGGTGATTCGGTCAACGACGTGACCGCCGCCCGCGCCGCGTCGATTCCGGTCGTGTGCGTTCCTTACGGTTATAACGAGGGCCAGGATCCCCGCACGCTCAAGTGTGATGCGATGATCGACACCCTTGCCGACCTGCCGGCGCTGCTCTGGAGCTGAGCGGTGGAGCTGCCTCGCCGGCTGCCACGCCTTCAGGCCGCTGGCTCGTCGCGTACGTCGAATACGGTAAATCCGGCGCGCTCATATATTTGCACGGCGGCCGGATGGTCCCACGTGTCGGTGCGTAGCCAGATGCGGTCGGGGTTCGACCGCCATTCGTCTTGCAGTGCCGTCGCCAGCAGCCAAGGCCCTAAGCCGCGTCCTTGGGCTTCCGGCACCAGTCCGAAGTGCTTGAGTTCTATCTCCGGGAAGGCGCTGCGGTCGAATTCGCAAAAACCAAGCGCTTCCGCGCGCTGGTCGCGCAGCACGTAAATGTGCAGAGACGCGCCCGCCAGCAATGCCGCGAGTTCCGCCTCGGGCATGGACGTACGCTGGTCCCACCGTAGCGGCGCACCGACGCGCCGATAGAGGGCGAGATAATCCGGCGGTGCCATGCGCTCGATCGAGACTCGTTCGCTTCCCCAGTACACGGCCGGCGGATGCGCCGGCTCGCGCTGTTCGAGATACGTGACCCGCAGCATGGTCGCGCTCGAATCTTGAACACCGGTTGAGTCCTTCATGCGCGTGCAGCGTACACTGTGCGCTCGCGGTTACGCGCCGGTCATGTCACTGAATACGGTTTTCCCCGATGCGCAATTCCATGGTGCGATCAGCCCTGATGCTGTGCTCGATGCTCGCGGCCGCGACGGTGCCGGCCGCCCAGCCGCCCAGCCGATACGGCGTGGATGCGCCCGAGCTTGCGCGGCTCGGTGAGTTTGCGGTCGGATACAGAATCGTGCGGCTCATCCAGCGGGACCAGATCGACGTGCTGTCCTTCGATGCGCAGCGCGGCACGGCGGCGCGAAGTGACCGCGAACTGACCGTCGATTTGTGGTATCCCGCCAAGGTCGCAGGCAAGGCCCCGGTGGTCTACACGGCCAGCTTGCCGGGGGAGGAGCCGGGCTCGGCCGTGCCGTTCAGCGTGCCGGGCATCGCCGTGCGCGATGCCCCGCGCCGGGGTGCGGACTTTCCCTTGATCGTCGTCTCCCACGGCTACAGCAATGATCCGGCCGCGATGACCTGGCTGACCGAGAACCTGGCGTCGAAGGGCTATGTCGTCGCGTCGATTCGCCATGTCGATCCGCCCATCACCGATGCGAGCCGGCGTTCGCAGCCGTTGCTGCGCCGGCCGCTCGACATTGCTTTCGTCACCGCGAGTTTGCGCGAGACTTTAGGGGCGGAGCATCTGGTCGATCCATCGAGAACGGCCTTGATCGGCTACTCGATGGGCGGATACGGCGTGCTGACGGCCGCGGGGGCGCTGCTGGACCCATCCGGCCCGCTCACGCGCATGGTGCCCGGCGCCTTGTTGCAACCCTATGTGCGGGGTGGTGCCCTCCAGGATTCGGTGATGGTCAAGGGCCTGCGCGCGGTGATTGCCATCTCTCCCGCCGGTGGTGGCACCCTGGCGGCCTGGGGTGCGGATGGCCTGTTGGGGATCCAGGCGCCGCTGTTGCTGATTGCCGGCGACGCCGATCGTACGGTGGACTACGCGAGCGGCGCGCGTGCGATGTTCGACGCCGCACGGACCGTGCCGCGCTATCTGCTGACCTTCAAGGGGGCTGGGCATTCGATCGGATTGAATCCCGCGCCGGAGTCGATGCGCTCGCGTTTGTGGGATCAGGACTGGTTCGAGGATCCGGTCTGGAGAAAGGAACGCATCAATGCCATCAACGTCCATTTCATCACGGCGTTCCTGGATCGGTATGTGAAGGGCGACGCCACGCGCGCCGCCTATCTCGACGTTGCCGAGACGAATTCCGCCGCCGGCGTCTGGCCGGCCGCGCCCGCGGCGGCCTATGATGCCTACAGCCCGGGCACGCCGGAGATCACCGTCTGGAAAGGCTTCCAGCGTCACCACGCTGAAGGTCTGGAATTGTTGAGCGCGCCAGGCGCGCAGTGATGCGATGCGCGTTGTGCGCCTCCGGGCGTTTCAGGCCGCGGGCTTGCGCCGGCGCACGAGAGCCATCGCCACCACGGCCGATGCGACCATGAGAAACAGGCTCACGGCATTCAACACCGGCGTCGCGCCCTCCCGCATCCTGCCGTACATCATGATGGTGAGCGGCGAGTCCGCCCCCACCAGCATCAACGTGGTGTTGAAGTCTTCGAAAGACATCAGGAATGCAATGGCGGCCGATCCCAGTAACGCAGGCCGCAGGTAGGGCAGGATAATCGTGCGGAACACGGCGGCTCGGCTTGCGCCAAGATTCAAGGCGGCTTCCTCGAGCGTTCGATCGAAGCGCCGCAGGCGCGCGCTGATCGTCAACGTCGCGATGGTGGCGATGAACGAAAACTGTCCCAGCACCACGAGGGGTAGCCCGGGTCGGAGGAATTCCAGCTCCAACCCGAATAGATCGTCCGCGGCTTCGGCAACGCGGCTCGCGAATGCCAGAATGGAAATGCCCAAGATGACGCCGGGAATCACGAGCGGCGCCAACATCACGACCGACAGCGCCTGCTTGCCGGGGAAACGGCCGCGCTCGAGCAGAAAGGCATTGGTGGTGCCCACGGACACGGACAGCAACGTAACCCAAATGGCCACCACGCAACTCGTCCACAGGCTGCCGAGCAATTCCGCGTCGCCGAACAGCCCGGTACGGCCTGCGGCTGCGTTTCCCAAAAACCAATCTCCGGTGAAGCCGCGCCAAGGCGGGGCGGGGTAGGGTGCGTCGTTGAACGCGAACACGCCGACGACCACCAAGGGAAGGAACAGAAATGTCAGAAACGCGCCGACGTACAACGCGGTGCCGGCCCGCAGCCAACGCGGCCGTGGCAGCGATGGAATCATGTACGGCGCATCACGTCACCGAATCGTTGTCCGGTGATTTTCAAGCCGCACACCACCATCGCGGTGGACAGGCCGAGCAACAGGAAGCCGAAAGCCGCGCCCTCTTCCCAGTTGAAGCGGGTGATGAATTGCGTGTAGATCTGCTCCGTGAACCATTGCGAGTTCTTGCCGCCGAGCAGCGTCGGCGTCAGATAGTTGCCCAGCGTGAGCATGAAGACGACGATGCAGCCGGCCGTGATGCCGGGGGCCGCGTGCGGAATCACGATGGTCCGCAGAATCGCGAAACCATTCGCGCCGAGATCGTAGGCCGCTTCGATCAGCGTATTGTCGAGGCTCTCGAGGCTCGAAATGAGCGGTATGACCATGAACAGCAACGAGGTGTAGACGAGGCCGACCAGAATGGTGGCATCGTGATACAAAAGCTCGACGGGCACGCGCGTGACCCCCAATTTGACGAGCAAAGCAGGCAGTACGCCGGATTCGCGCAACAATATCATCCAGCCCAGCGTGCGCACGGTTTCGCTGACCCAAAACGGAATGAGGCACAATATGAACAGCAGCGAACTCGCCTTGCCGCTGCTGAGTTTCGCGATCACCCATGCGATTGGGAATGCCAGCAACAGCGTCAACATGGTGGCGATGACGGACATCAGCGCCGTGCGCACGAACACGTGCCAGTACAGCGGTTCCAAGAAAAAAGTCTCGTATTGCGCAAGGCTTGCCGCATACAGCCGTGGGCCGATCCGCTCACGCAACGAGAGCACCGCGAGCTCGACGTGGGGCAAGACGATGAGCGCGCCCAGCCACAGCAATGCGGGAGCGAGCAACAGGCCCAAACTCAAGCGGCCGTGCCAGTCCCGCCCGGCCGCCTTAAGCATCGGCTTCCACCGCTGCGGGGCGTGCCGGGTAACACACGGCGCGCTGCGGATCGAAGCTGAACAACACCCGCTCCTGCGGCTTCAGATCGGAGAATTGCCCGGTCTGGGGCAACGCGATGCGAAATTCCCGCCGCGTCCGGTCCTCGCGCAGCAGCACCGCTGAATTTGCTCCGTCGAACAGGAGGCTCTGCACATGTCCCGAGTGGACAGGCTGATTGGTGGGCAGTTCCTGCGGTCCGCGACCGAGGCTAGCCACCTCCGGACGAACGAAGCCCTCCACGGCGTCGCCGACCGCGATCTCGCCGTGGCTGCGCGCGTGGATGATCCAACCGTCGCCCGTGGTCATTTCCACGACGCCGCCGCTCTTGGCGGTGGCGCGGCCGACGATGCGGTTGTTGGCGCCGACGAATCCCGCCACGAAGGGAGTTTGCGGCCGGTAGTACAAATCCTGAGGCGTACCCAACTGCTCGAAGCGCCCGTGACTCATCACACCCACATGATCGGACAGCACGAGCGCCTCGGATTGATCGTGAGTAATGTAAACGAAGGTGGTGCCGAATGCTGACTGCAGCTGTTTCAGCTCTATCTTCATGTGTTCGCGCAGCTTCAGATCGAGCGCACCCAACGGCTCGTCGAGCAACAGCAGCGTGGGTTCGAGCACCAGGCTGCGGGCGATGGCCACGCGTTGGCGCTGGCCACCGGACAGCTCGTCAACCCGTTTGCCGGCGGACCCGTGCAGCCCGACTCGCTCGAGCATGGCGTGGCTGCGCTTCACTCGTTCCGCCCGTGCGACCCCGCGCCGGGCGAGCCCGAATTCCACGTTCTCGCCGACGGACATCATTGGAAACAGGGCGAGTTGCTGGAACACCATGTTGACCGGCCGGCGGTTCGGCGCGATGTTGCGCATGCTGCTGCCGCCGATGGCGATATCCCCGCCATCGGGCGCGATGAAACCGGCAATCATTCGCAGCAGAGTGGTCTTGCCACAGCCGGAAGGTCCAAGGATCGAGAAAAAACTGCCGCGCTCGACCGAGAACGACAGGTCATCGACTGCAACGTGATCCGCGAAGCGCTTCGATACCGAAGTCGCGACGAGGTCGGCCGTGCTCAATTGGCGGCCTTGATGCGGTCGAGTACCTTGCCTTCGATCTCCTCGAGTCCGGACGGGATGGCGGGATACCAGTGGATGTTCTTCAATGCGCTATCCGGAAAAGCCGCCACGAATTGCGCCTTCAGACGCGGGTCCACCAGCGGCGCGGTGTTCATCGCGGCCGAGAAATTACCCACCGACTTGACGATTCTCGCGGCATTTTCGGGGCGCATGGCGAAGTTTATCCACGCATAAGCCCCGGCGTCGTTCTTGCCGCGCGCGGGCAACGCGAAGGTGTCGAGCCAGCCGAGCGCGCCCGAGCGCGGTACGACGTATTGGATGTCCGGGTTTTCGCGATTGAGTGTCCATCCCCCCGTATCCCACATCGCAGCCGCCACCACCTCACCGGAGCGAAAGCCGTTCAGGAGCTGGTCCTTGTTGTCGTAAAAGAACTTGAAATTCGGCTTGCAGGCGATCAGCGTGGCGCCCACCTGATCCATCAGGGCGGCATAAGCCTTCTTGTCGCCGTACAGCGCGAACGGATCCTTGCCGGACGCGAACGCGAACGCCATCAAGATGGGTCTTCGCAGGCGAATGGCGGTCGTGCCCTTCAGCTGGGGCTCGCACAGGTCCGTGTAATCGGCGAGCTTGGCACGCTTCGTGTTGACGACGAGACCGTCGGTCCCCCATAGATAGGGCAGCCCATATTGCTGGCCATCCAGCGTGGTGCTGCGCTTCACGATGCCGAGCAACGCCGGTTGAAATTCATCGAGCTTGATTTTCGACAGGTCGATGGGTTTGTAGATGCCGAAGTCGCGCTGGGCACCCGCGATCCTATCCTGCGAGGGCTGGGCCAGATCGTAGCCGGCCCCGCCGGTGGCGCGCAGCTTCGATATCATCTCCTCGTTGTTCGAGAGAGTGACCTCGACGTCGATACCCGTTTCCTTCTTGAACGCGGCGATCAGGTCCGCCGGTACGTAGTCGGCCCAGCTGATGATTCGGAGCTTCTGGCCGTCCGCGCGCGTCTGATTGGAGAAAGCGGCAAGCGCCAAGAACACAAGCACGAGGAGCGTCGGCGCAATCGCGCATACGCGTCCCTGTCTCATCGGTTCTCCATGCCGCGAGCTATTTCAACGCGTCGTGCATCACGGCAATGCGGCGCTCTGCGCGCACGAGCGTGGCCTGGCAATCCGTCACGCTCAGGCCGATGCTGGCGAAGGAATGGATGCCTTCCATGTTCACCGTGCGCGGCTCCGGCAGCTTCAAGGCTTCGGCAAGAATCAAACTGACGATGAGTACGTCGACGAGTTCCGCATCGTGTTTCCACTTGCGCTCGTAGTCGCGTTGATCGCCCACGGCCTCGCACATTTCTTCGCCGAATCCCCAATTCTCGAGCACGGCCTTGCCGATCGATGCCTGCCAGCTATCGAGCATGCCCACCCAGGAAGTGCCTTTCTTGACATGGGCGGACGGAGTCGCGGCGCGTGCCATGATGTACAGGCTGCCGATGCCGTGGAGCAATCCCGTCAGAAAAGCCTTGTCGGTATGCACCTTGGTCCGTTCCGCCACCAATTGACAGATCGACGCGACGGCGATGCTTTTTTCCCAGAGCTTCAGCAACGGCAAGCGGATGTTCTTGAGCGCGTTTTCGTGTTGCATCTGTTGAACGGCATAAGCCATCGCGATGCTCTGGACCATGTGCTGTCCAATGCGGGTAATGGCCGGGCGCAATTCGGTCAGCGGCTTGCCGTTTGCATTGAACGCGGCCGAATTCGCGGTCTGTAACAGCCGGGCTGCGAGACGCGGCTCCGTGCCGACGATGGTGACCACGCTCTCCGAGGTAGTACCGGGGTCGGCGAGCGCGGCGCTGATGCGCACCACGACGTTCGGAAAACACGGCAAATCCACCGTGCCCTTCGACACCTCGGTGGCAAGGTCCTGCAAGAACGCGAGCGCGGCGGCACGCTCTTCGGGCGTCGAGGCTGTCCCGCTCGCCGAAACCGATTCTGTGCCGGACCGATAAGTGGGGACCGTTTCAGTATTGGACATAGATAGTGCCAATAGCCTATCCCATTCCGCAGCACGAGAGTATTAGCTGTGTCGCACATCCTGCGTCTGACGTGTTGCGATGCAACATCAAAAAGAATAGCCCACCGACAGTACCCAAGCTTGCGGACCGAACTTGATGTGCGCCGTCCGTTCGATCCCGGCGGTGTCGGCGGTGATGTCGCTGTTCACGCGCGAAATCGAGTACGAGGTATACACATGCCAGTGGCCCGAAACCGCATAGCCCACACCCGCGGTAGCTGCAGGTCCCACCGATGAGGTCAGTGAGAGACGCGTGGGGCCGCCCAAGCCCGCGTTGCCTTGCGCCGTGGACTCGCGACCGTAGAACGCGGTGTAATTCACGCCCGCACCGATGAAAGGACGGAGCTTCGAACTTTCGGGCAGGAACTTGTACTCCAGAAAGAGCGTCGGCGAGAGCCATCGCGCCGAGGACACGATTTGCCCGTTGTAGGGTACGGACCCCACCGTGGCCGGACCTCTACCTTCGACCTTGCTGAGCGGCGGATAACCCAAGGCCAGTTCGACATCGAACATCGACGTGAGCCGGCGCACGTAACCGACATACAAAGTCTCGAGATCCTGGGCCTTGAAGTTGACGCCGGCCGGCACGTACGGACCGGCCAAGTCCGTGGCGCTCGTGTGATAGAACACCGCATAGGATCCGGCGCGGAAACTGTTGGCGTAAACGGCATCGTCCGCGGCTGCCGGCACCGCGCACGCCATTGCGGCGGCCGCGCCGGCGACGCTCAGCATCATGGTCTTGAGTTTCATTATTGCGGCCCCGACGACAATTGGTTGAAGAACGAGCGAGCGGCGAGAGAACAGAAGGGCGCCACCGCCGTGTGATAGCCTTCGACGAGTTGTGCCTGCGCCTGCGGCAAAGAAAGCCCGCCGCCGGCCGCGGATTCATAGAATTCGAGCAGTGCCGCTTGACTGGCAATGAATCCTGCCTGGATTTTTTCGAACGGACCCGATGGCGTGGCATCGACGTCGAGCACCGTGATCAACTTCGCCGCCACTTGCGCCGGCCAGAAGTCCGCCATGGTTTGCGTGTTCACGGCGAAGAACACCGTGGGATCCTGGCCACCGCCGCACAACAACGTCGGCACCGTCGGTGCCCAGGCGCCGTTGCGCAAATCGTTGACATAGAAAGCGTTGCGCAGCGTCTGAGTCGGGGCCTTCGCAGCGAGTGGCACGCCGGCTTGCGGCGTCGGCACCGCGCCGTCGGGATCGGCAACGGCATCCGCGGCATACGACACGCGATAGTCATTGACGATGAGATACGGAGCACCGAACCCCAATCGAAACAGCGGCGTGTCGGGATTGGCGGGATCATCCGGCTCGGCCAGGGCGTTGGTCAGTGCGGGCTGCCCCGGCACCACCGGTGTGGTGCTGTCGAACAAGGCTGTGGCGGGCAGCAATCCGGTGGCGAACAACGTGTCGAGCGGGGTGGTGCTCGGCAGCAGCGTATCGATGCCGTTCGCGTAGGTGGGCGAGTAGATGTCGGTCGTCGCCTCATAAATGTTGCCGTACGCATGCTGATAGCTGGTGGTCAACAGAGGCGCGAATTCCGTGGATCCCAAGTCGACGCTGCCGAAGAACAAGGCGTCACCGAATGCCTCCAACGCATACGGACCCGACATGGGCGCCGCAGCCGTGACGGTAGCCCGCGCTGCCTGCAGTGCGCGCAGCGTCGCGAGCGCGACATGGCCCCCTTCGGAGTACCCGGTCACGAACAATTGGCCGTTGTCGCTGGTACTCGCGCTCAGCGTGTGCGGCAGCGCCGTTCTAGCCGCCGTCAAGATGTTCATCATCTCGCCCGACTGTTGGG
>Ga0116230_10001388_pt1 | contig 22949 bp, 10 predicted proteins | sample S1TSphfallax_3_FD_88678 | JGI IMG/M metagenome (GOLD analysis project Ga0116230, IMG submission 88678) | Host-associated microbial communities from peat moss isolated from Minnesota, USA - S1T2_Fd - Sphagnum fallax MG | ecosystem: Host-associated > Plants > Peat moss > Unclassified | place... | reverse complement strand
ATGACTCAATCTTGGTTGTGGTCGATCGTCTCACCAAGATGGCCCATTTCACCCCTTGTTCCAAATCGATCACGGCAGAAGAAATAGTTCAATTGATTCTAGACAAGATTGTTCGACTGCATGGACTCCCTGAGGAAATTGTGTCCGACAAAGGCCCTCAATTTCCATCCAAGTTCTGGTGGCACCTATTTGAGTTCCTTGGAGTCGACATTCGGCTATCTTTAGCTTTCCACCCCGAAACAGATGGACAAACCGAACGGACAAACTAGACACTCGAGCAATATCTCCGTTGCACTGTGAACTACTAATACGACAACTGACTAGCCCTGCTATTTCAAGCAGAGTTTGCTTATAACAACATAGTGCATGCATCGACCGGTGTCAATCCGTTCTTTGCCAACTACGGCTTTCATCCCCAGTTCAGCCTTGAAATTCTTAGAGATTCGGTAAACCCCTCGGCTGAAGAGAGGGCCAAGAGGCTTGGACAGGTTCAACAGGACCTTATGGTGGAGCTCAAGTTAACACAGGAGTGGCAAAAGAAGAAAGCAAACCGCCGACACAAGGACCATCCAAACTTCAAGGTTGGAAACAAAGTCTGGCTTCTCAGAAAGAACATTGCTACCACCCGCCCATGTGCCAAGTTGGATTACAAGCACCTTGAACCTTTCAAAATCACCAAACTTGTCGGTTTAGTGGCTTGCCGGTTGGAGCTTCCACCCCAGTTCAAGATCCACGATGTTTTCCATGTCTCCTTGCTTGAGCCCTATCATGAAACCCAAATCTTGGAATGTCATCGAGAACCCCTAGCTCCAGTCGAAATTGAAGGTCAAGAAGAGTTTGAAGTTCAGAAGGTCTTGGATTCCAAGAGGACTCGTGGAAAGCTCCTGTACCTTGTCTTTTGGTGAGGTTACCCTCCTTCTGAAGCTACTTGGGAGCCTGTTGAAAACCTGGTTCATGCCCAAGACTTAGTAAATCGGTTCCACCAACGGTATCCTAACAAACCGGCTCCATTTGGAAGATATCGCTTGAGGAAGGGATAATGTCATGGCTTGGATTCGACAACACAAAAGTAAGATAGATTGGTCTCAGCTATGTTGCCATGTCTCGACGTTTTAGTGGCGCAACCACGTCTTGGCATCCTAACGTGCACCCAATCTTGACGTTTCAGCAATGCAGCCACGTCTTGGAAGTGCAATAGTGCAGCCATGTCTCGATAGTGCAATAGTGCAGCCACGTCTCGGTAGTGCAGCAATGCAGCCACGTCTCGGTAGTGCAGCAATGTAACCACGTCTCGGCAGTGTAGCCACGTTTCGGCAATGCAACCACGTCTCGGCATCTCTCAGCGTAGGCCATCAAAGATGATGTAGTATAGGATGGTTTAGGGTTATAAAAGGAGATGGTCTGGGGGACAACCCTCTAGCAGACCAACACCAATTGATGGATCAATAGAGCTCCTAGTCCTCTAGTATTGCCTTGTCTTGTCTTGTATTTCCTCGCTTAGTTGTAGCCAAGCTTCCTTGCCTTGCTTCGCCCTAGTCCGGTCCATAACATTTCAAAGAATTCAAATTGTCACATGATGATAATTTCTTTTAACCTTTTGGTGCCATATTCAGTTTTATATTTATGTTGGGTCAGTGTGATCCATATTAATTAATTGGAGGTCATTCCAAGTTCAAATTTTGTTTTTGCAATGAACCTTTTTGATTGGCCCATCACAAAAGTATTCTGGACTAAAACCTAAACTTTTAGAAACTCCCCCAATATAACAAGTATCCAAACATAATAATGTGTAAGTCCCAACAATCTCCCACCTCCCATAGTAACTTGGCAACTTTGACAAGTGTTAGTTGAATTTTTCATTTTGACAAATGAAATATTCTTGAAGATTCAATATTTTCCTTCACAAATTTTTTCTTTTCAATAATTTGGGAAATTTCCAAATTTTCTGAAAATAATATAATTAGTGTGTAAGTTGCCAAGGTGCTATGGGATATAGGTTTTGAGGGGACAATGTTCAGCAAAAGCATATGGGACAAAGTGAGGTGCTAATGGGAACATGTTGAGGAACCCATCACAACTTCATATTGGGAATAAAAAAATCCAACACCCCCCGCCTCAAGGTAAGTGAATTTGATATCAAATATATCATGAAGGTGAAAGTAAAATCGTGGTAAGGGTACCTGAATTTACACTATGGATACCTTATGATAATTGTGGAAGGTAGGGTATGTTGATGTTAATGCTTGAATGTGCAACCACAATTTTTGTTGTCATTTTTTCTTTCAGAAATGAAAATTCATTTTTGTATTTAAAGAGAAGGCTGGCTCCCTGATCTGTAATCATTAGGGATTTTTCTTTCAAACATTTTGTGTGTAATGGTTGTTAGACGCATTACATGGGAGAAATTTGGAAATATTTTGTCATTACAAATAACACTGAGCCCAACCCAGGCTTGGTGTCAGGGATGCAACATCTTCTTCAGCTCACTCAAACTAGAACGCCAACTAGTTTTCATCTTTGCTTGAAACCTTTATCAGTAACCCCTTTTCTTACTCACATGGGGAACAACAAAGTCTGGCAAAATTCATCCCCCTCCCTAGCCCCTCCTTTCTAAATCTATAAGACTTCATGGTGAAATTGTATAACATAGATTTTTCTTTCACCTTTCAATTTCACAAATTTATCCTCAGGGTAAGGGTACCTTGCCAAATTTTAGACAACAAGATAAAACCTAAGAAAATTTTATATATTTTTTGTAATCATAGATTAAAGTAGAGTGGAGGTATATTCAAGTGCCAAGGCTATGGCATGTCAATATACCCTTATTGAGTTTTACTCTCAAGGTATATAAAAAATGGGTACCCTCCCAACACTGGTTCTTCCACATGAAAGTTTGACTTTGGCCAATGTATCTAGGATACAGTGTGGTGCTATTGGGAACATATTGGGACAACAACACATTGTGAACCAAAAAAACAACAAAATACACTTCCCCTTCCACCCAAACAAAAAAAATTGGGCCCTCCTAAGGGTATGTTGAGTGTTCTCATTGGTTGCAGGAGAAATTATGGTCCCAAAAGTGTCCATCGCAATTTTCAATCTAGGCTAGTGGAGGAAAGGGGAGTATGGGGTATATATGTATCCCATTTGATGAGGGTACCTATTATTAATTCTATTAATTAGTTGGGGGCTGGATCCAAAGTTTTGTTTTTGTTTTTGAAGGAGCCACTTTGATCGGTCCATAGCCCCTTTTTTTTTCCCAAAACATTGGGCACTCTCCAACATAGAAACATACCGTTGGCCCCACCTTTATGGTTTATATATATGAAAGTTCAAATTCTGGCAAAGCATGTGGTATAAAAGTGTGCTGCTATGGGGAACATCTTGGGGAACACATTGATGTGAACGTCAAAATCCCCCAAAACCCAAAAGAAAAGAAATTGGGCCATCGTTAAGCCTTTTCACTGGCTGCATGAAATTATTATTTTTTGAAGTGTTTGTCACCATTTTGGACCTAGGCTAATGGAAGGAAAGGGGGGAGTATGGGTCTATATATTGCATCCAAGAGGATTTTTGCTTGTGAAGTTGGATAATTGGATTCTGTTTTTCAACCTTTTTATTTTTGTAAAGCCCTCCTAGAAATTTGCTAGTGTATTGCTGGTGGGTATCTAATTTCACGCAACGGACCTCATGTACGGCAGGTTCTTACACACATACAGAGAGAAATTACATTTGGTAATTTTCCTCTGCACGCACGTAAGAACCAAAACATAATTTCCCTCCATACATGCCTAAAAACCTTACGTGCTATCACTGAATCGTCACCGTCCATGCTATCCAGAAATTTCACCTTCCATGCAGGAGAATCGAGCCGTCAGTCAGGCTTTACTCTAGGTAAGGCGCTTTGAAAGGGGAATTGGGGCCGGCCTGCCCTTGGCTACTGCCTGGGGCAATGGGCCCTAATTTGGGGAATGCCCCCTCCGTCCCTGGGGCCTTACCTACCACATAAAATAGGTTTTGAGTTTTGGCGAGGTGGAAGTTAAACCTGACTCTTCATGCTCCCTCTCTTGTGGAATGTTTCTATAATTGGATGTCAGGTCGGCAGTGACGGCTGCACACAGAGTTCAATGCCGATATGCGGTCAACTACAGTACTTGGGTAATTTCATGTTGATACCGTCAACACGGCACACACGGGCGTCCATTTGTGAAGGACAGCGAACACAACACCATAGGTTTCCTGCCACCGCCCGGCATCGGATCTTCATACAAATCACTATTCACCAGGGTCCGGCTGCCTGCACGGTTCTCTTAGAACCAGGATGGCAGGATCCTTACCGCGTATAGGGAACCGCAATCAAAGGGAAGTTAGGTTGGGTTTAGAAATAGGGACCTAGCTTTTGTTTAGGTTAGGGCGGCAGGGCCCATCTACGATATGGGCTCTAACACGTCCACAACCTCCTCTCTTAACTAAATGAAAGGCAATCCCGAGTGATCATGGAAACAGATAATTGATGCCTCTTTGGCCCATTTCTTCGCTGTCTGGAGCCTGGGTTATTCCCAGCAGTGACTTCTGTCTTCCTGGAAGCTATTTCTTAATTGAGGAAATTCCAGGTGATGGAAGTGGTTGTCTTGATCTGACCTCTTCTCCAAGGACTGATTTGAAAACTAGCATTTCCACGTTAGAGGGATTTCCATTGCACGTGGGAAAGAGCTCTTTATTTGTAATAGGAGTTTTGTATTTGGGTACTACAGCTTTGTCTTTACAAACAGTGAGCCGTTTGTGAGATTTAGTTCTTTTCTTGTGTTCGTTGTTCTGGTTGTGCTACTTTTGTCAATGAACATGAAAATGTTTTCTTATATCTGAGGGACCTATTATTTTCTTGTTGCAGCACGACTAGAGTAGGGTGTATGTTTTTCTTTCGTCTTTTTGGCAACTTGTTGGCTGGTAATATATATGTATATATTTAAATGATAATATTTGTCATTTTCCTTCTCATGATTCTATTGGGTTACCTTAGGTATGTAGCCTGGAGGAGTTGAATTATGTATAGGGGAATGCACTGTTGCCCTCCAAATACACTAGTGAATGTTCCCATTGTTCTTGAGGTTGTTAGTTCTTATGCACAGTCTTCGTGCCTAGAATTACACAGGAGAGGTAATAGAGTTTATTATGTAGTAGCCCCACGTAGTAGGAGTTGTTGTGGCCAACACAGTCCAACTCTGTGACCCAAGGTGCCTGGACCAGACGTAACCCTTTTCCTAGAGTTGTACATTGCAGGGCCAGAATGCTACGTTATACACTAATTAGCAGCTGCTGCTTGTCTAAGATTATAGGAAGAGCACTGATCCATGAAGACTACGCCAATTGGTAGCATCAACAATATTGCTGTCAACCAATTCAGTAGTTTCCTGGGGTTTTGTGTAAACAGTGACAGGCTGCAATGTTCTGCCTCGTTTGCTGTATCGCTGCTCTTTGGTTGTGGGTTCTTTGTTGCCTTATCCCACTTGCTTTATGCAATGCTCTGTGTGGTTATAGTTCTATGTTGTGTGTTGCAGCACTGCTGCCTCTTCCCCACATCTTCTCAGTGCTACTGGTTGTGTTGCCATCATAGCCTCAATTTCATCTCAATTGGCACCTTTTACAGCCATTTTCCCACAGACCATGTTCTTCTCATCCCATTTGCCTTAAGCAATTCTCTGTGTGGTTACAGCTCTATGTTGTGTGTTGCAGCACTGCCCGCCTCTTCCCAACATGTCCTCATGGTTGAGTTAGCCTCATAGCCTTCATTTCATCTCAGTTGGCTCCTTTTACAGCCATTTTCCTCCAGTCTGTGTTTTCGCCCTTGTTTTCTGTGTGCCATGGTTTCTTCCAACAAACAAAGGATGACACATGATCATCATACAGTAGGACTTTTTCTTTTGCTGATCTCTGTATTTTGTGGAAGGTAAAGCCCAAGGCCCAAGGCTTGCGGACTAGCCTTCGACTTTACCAAGTGTAAAGACCTGTAAAGACGATTATTTTTGTGTGTTTAATGAATATACTCCTTACTTGAAGAAATTTCCAAATTAAAAATTCATTTGTCAAAGTTCAAATTTTAAAATATATTATATTTTTCAGCCCACAAAGCTGCCAAGGCACTATGGTTAGAGTTCCATGCATACAAATAACTATGCAAATTTGATCACTAAATCACAGTAAAAAGAGTGAAACTTGGATGCCCACTTCCCCCTACCCAATGAACTGCAGATTTTCTTACTGGCGAAATTTCTCCAAAAAGAGAAAAATTAAACTTAAAACGTTTGAAGATGAGGTGATCTTGAGGTGTTTTAAATGCCAAAAGTGAGGAAAAAAAAGAAAAAATCACCATATTTCTATAGTTGGTTTCCAGTGTGTAGCAGTCATACATATAGAAGGTCGGCTTTTAAAATTGTATTTCATATGTGGTTTATAGCCAGATTGACTAAATTTTCTAGGGGTGATCGCCATTTTTTAACATCTTACTATGGCCGATCGCCACTTAGGCTACATTAAAAATTCCTAAAAAGAAATACTGATGAGCTGCCATGTATATGTGCCAGTAGATCTGAAGATGCACTGACAGTCCTTGCCACTATCCCCCAGACGGACGCAGAAAGCAAAGGACATGCAGGAGGAGTCCTATATAGAAGAGACAGATGGATCACGGAAGGCTGTCAGGGTTAGGGGCACCCAGTGGAGGCCCTTAGGGACAGGGCCAAGCACTGTCAGTGCATTTAGATTCTAAGTTTTTAAGACCGCTTGGCCATAAAATGGGGAAATCAACTTGTTTGCCAGATCCTTTTTCCTTCACAAGAATATATATAGAAACTGAACCTCTTGAATGCACAATTTACACTCCCTCCCCCAGGCGGTTTGGCACCTTATTTCTCTGTTACCTTCCCCGGCCCCCACCTTCTTCTTTTGCTGGCTACATATGAGTGTTTTTTAAGGAATATTTGTTTTGTAGCCTAATTTTCCATCCTCCATATGAAGATGTAGGAAAATGGCAATCATCCTTAGGAAGATTTAGCCAAATCTGGCTATAAACCAGATATTAATTATAAATATTTAATAAAAATTCTAAGTTTATGGCTACATGCTCAAAACCAAATATATAAAAATGGTGATTTTTACTATTTTTTTTTTTCACGTTTGGCCATGGAAGGCCTTCAAAATCACTTCATTTTCAAATTTTTAATTTCCTCTTTTGGAAAAAAATCGCCAGTAAAAAGAAGGCTGCTACATAATAAGCTGAAAAAGAGAAACACAAAATTTTAAGTGCTAAATTCAAGTGTTTTTTGAGATTTTCAATAGCCATAATTTGAGAAAAATGAAAAATTGCCAATATCTATATGTGGTTCAAAGTAGGTAGCCAAAAATATAGAAGGATGTCTAAAAAACACTTACTTTCAAATTTAGCTTATAACCAAATCTGGCTAAATCTTCCTACAGATGATCACCACCACTCTGACTACATCACAAAATTGACCCCAAAAAAACATTGCCCAATCCATGGCTTGGGCAGTAATTCTGTGTGAATTAGGGAAGAGAGGTGGGTGTGGTGAAGTTTTTGTCCCAACGGAGGCAACCGGGAGAGTGCTTTATTAGTGCGGCGCGCGAGAGCAGGGACCCAAACGGTGGACAGCACAGCTTCTTTCCTGTTCAACGCTGGCGCAGCTGGCTGATTCAACATTGGAAGCCAGATTAGGTTGATTTGTCAGGCAGCAGAAGTGGGTTAGCCTATGGCCACACCACTTGCTCGCAGGTCGAGACTTCTGCAACGATAGACCCCTCAATCCATATACTATATCACAAGTCCCTGACACACACCTGCTACTCAACGAAAGGTCCACAGTTAACAGATTCATAATTCCAGCCGCACCTGTGCGGTACTTACAACTACTAACAGAAAGACAAAAACAAGGTCAAAAAATCCGATAAGGGGCCTTGCATCCTTTCAAACATAAGGGTTGTAAGTTGATAAGGAGCTTGCATCGCATGAAAGTGGTTTGGATTTGGACTGGCCTTGGCCAGTTCCGGGTTTCTCGTGGGGTCTGGATTTGGATCTAGATCTAAGAACCAGATTCGGTGTGTCTGCATGGACCCAGAACTGGCCAAGAACCAAACTTGATGGGTCTATATGGATGTAGACTTGGCTGAGAATCAGACCATACATGTTTACATGGACCTAAACTTGGGTGCATCTTTAGAGTTTTTGATAAGGTCCAGGTCATAGGGTTAGGTAAGGGATAGGGTCCTAGGTTTTTAAATTGTTTAGAGTTTCTAGGGTCTAGGGTCTTAGGTTTGAAATTAAGGTTATAGGCTTTAAGGTCTTAGGTCCTAGCTTTCAACTTTAATATCATCATAAATTTTCTATTTCATGATTTGATAATGGAAATTGCGTGAAATTTGTTTTTTTAATGGGTTTGTATCTTTTTCATATAGATATGCCATACGTTTAAAAGATGTATGAAGCATGTATAAGTAGGATGCAAAAAATTCATCCACATGATAAAAATTCATCCTATTTATACATGTTTCAGATGCATGATATCCATGTGCAAAAAATATGAACCCATGAAAAAATAAATTTCACATGATTTTTATAACCAAACCATGAGATGGGAAGTTTGTAATGATATTAAAACATCTATAGTGACAACACTAAAACAACCTTAACACAAATATGTTGTGATGTTCCTATGTTGTTCTTTATTATTGTCCTTGGCAACATATTGGGAAACACTTTGGAAACCCATTGGAAAGCTTAAAAAAACTAGATGGGAATACAATGGTGGGAGCAATTTTTGGAACATCAAAAATTAAAAAAAACTTATGACCAAGTAGAAATCAACTTTGGAATTATCTTTGAAAATAAGTTGAGAGTTGACCTTAGCTTAAACCTAAAACCAAAGGTTCTTATAAAGGTTGGACTGGTTAGACCAATAATTGTTGGTCGAAAAATTAAATCCAAACCCATAACTAGTTAATTTTAATTTTTAAATTGGAGGGTTTTTTATTTTACAAAAAAACTTTAGACCAAACTTGATGATTCTTGTAAGATGTTGACAAATATATAACTTGGAAAAAATTAAGGGGCTTGACAAACAAGGAATTTGAGAATGAACATGAACTAAATAATTTGAATAAAACATGATGCAAAATTTGGCATGACATGGCCTAAGAATGCAAAAATCACAATTTGCGTTAGTGAAATTGCAAGGTGGTCCCTTTCAAATCTCTTATTATACTATCCAATGTAACCTTTTAAAAGATCATCAATCTTTTAGAAAGTTACGCCAATTAAATTTTTAGAAACCACATCTTTTTGAAGTTTTTGCCAATTATTCTTTTTAAAAAACAATCTTCTAATTATATCTTCTAAAAATTTCTAAGCATATTATTCCTAGATTTTTTCGAACACTTTTAAAAACTTCCCTTATAATTTATTGTCCATGGTAGTAACTTAATATAGGTACTTAGCTTGGTAGGTACCCATGTAATAGGTAGTAATTACCAACATAGCTAGTAATGCTTAATAGCTGCTTAAGTAATAAGTAATAGGTATTTTAGTAAGTTTAACTACTTAATTAAAGTAGGTAATAACTAACTAGTATGTAATGTATAAGGTACCTATACCTACTACTTAGTAGCTATGTAGTAGGTATTTAATAGCTAGTAAATAATAAATTTTAAATGTTGACTTGCTACTTAATATGTACATAAGTAGGTAGTATGTATTTAGTAATTAATACCGAAGTAAACTTATTAACATAGGTAGGTTAGTCATGTAATTGCAAAGATGATTAAGGGTATATATGACTATGGACATATGATTACATGACTAAATTAGGACATAGTTGTAAAATGTTTTAGTCATGAAACACAAGTTTTGGCATTGTGAATGAATCCTTCAATTTGAAAGGCTCTTAAAACAAGGTAGTTAAAAATAATTTTTTTAGGGGGGAAAATTTTAGTGACTCCCACGGACATATTTGTTTATGTTATAATACATACAAAGGTGGTCTTTCCCATTTGGCCTTTTCAAGCTTTTCCCCTTAAATGCTTGCTAATAAGCAAATTGTTTCATAGATGATTTTCACAATTTGGAAGGTTGTTCATAAGATGGAGAGTGTTTTCATTCATAGCGATGGAGCCAAGGAAGCCAAGGAGCCAAAATTCCCCTTGGATGACATGTTTCTAAATTCAATTCTAGCATGGTTCATCTTTGGTTTTGGGAATTTTGAACACGTTTCAATATGTAATACTTTCAATCTCCTTACATGAAAAAAATTATAGTGATGTGGATTAAGAAGAGATTTGTAGAGCAAGTGCTTCCAAATCCTAAAATAGATACATATTGAGTATGGAGAGATGAAAGAAGTTGTCATAAATGTATTGAAAGGATCTTTCACCAAGAAGAAAAGAGGATGAATACCAAGGAAAAATCAAAGGTAGCACCCCAAAAAAGGCGAAGAATGATGTGATCAATATGGAAATTTAATGAATTGGATGACAATAATGTAGAAGTGGGAAAAGAAGGAAAAAGTTGGACCAAATGGTAGAATTATGAGATCCAAACTCTAGTTAGAACCCATGGAGAGATGAAGAAATGAACAATTGTAGAATTGGACATAATTATTCACTATTGTGCATTAATTTTCAAATTTTGCATTGTAAAAATATGTTTTCAATATGTTTATTTGAAATGTAAGTAGTTTCAAAGTCCACTTTTTGTTGTGGAAACTTTTGTAAAGTATGTGGTAAACATGTGCTAAGAAATAGTTTTTTTACTTTTTATTATGATTGACTTTCAATAATACAATGATCTTTATGTCCTTGGAAGTAAAGGAGCAAATAAGTTTTTAAATTAGGTCAAAAATATTCATTTTTACCATGTAAAACAAGGAATTTTTTGTCTACTTTTAAAACTTATTCATTCCATTACTTTTGAGGATATAAAAATCATACATATTCTTGAAGGTTGGATATAATACAAAGTAAAAAATATATTTGTTACATTACATCAAAACATGGCATCCATGACTAGGACATTTTGCACCTACTATCCAACTTCATCATGTGACTATATGTGGCATGATTTTATACCATTTATGCAACTTTAGTCATAATCATGACTACGTGATTATGATTACAATTACATGATTAATAGTTATGTCCCATTGACCTTGCTTAACCAATTATTAGTCAACTTGGGTATGGAAGGTAGATAGGATACATAACTAAGATATGATATGTATTCTAACTTTGGTAGGTAGGTTAGCTAAGCTATTTTAGTTATTTTAGCCCAAGTATTTTAAAGTAGCCCACGTATTCTAAAGTGGCCAAGGTAGTTAAAAGGTATTGTAAAATAATTCAGTAATAGCCTAAGGTAACATATGGTAGCTTAGGTAGTAATAGCCTAAATTAGCATGTAATAACCTATGTATTATATAATAGTTTCAATAGCCTAGAATAGCCTAGATGTACTTTTGAGTAGCTTAAACCAGTTTTGTAGTAGCCCAAGATAATTATAATAGTCTAGTAGTAGCCTACGGTAGCCTAAAATACCCTAAATTACTTTAACTACATATTCGTTTTTGCCTAATTAAGTAGGGTAGGTAAGATTTGGGTCAAAATCTTTCAAGGCATACCACTCATGACAAAAAGGGGGTTGTATTTATTGAAATTTTATATTTTGATCCCCATCAATATTAATGCGTCAAAAAATGTCAAATATTTTATTTGCAACCTTGCTAGGCTAGGCAACTTAGCTTAGGGTGTAGGTTAATAGCCTCACCCAGGTTACTTAGGTCAAACTACTTAAACTTCTAACCAAGGTTAGGTTGCCCAAAAAACCCTTAATAACACAAGATAGGCTAGGCCAAATTTTTAAAATATTTTTAAAAATATTTTTGACAATTCAATGTTAGATATGATTACAATCATGTGTGAAATGACGTTTACGATTAAATACCAAAAAAAACTAATGGTAAAAGTGATGGGTCCAATTTTACTATAGTCACATGTAGTTGTGATGGTCATTTATAACTACAAACCCAATCATGGACATAATGATACGTGTTATGTTTTGCCATAATGTTACAATCAATGTTGATACGTTTTGATGGAACTGCCATCAACACATTATTAGGAAATTATTTTTGTTCAAAGTTGAATTAAAACATAAATTGGGGGGGGTGTTACCCATTTTAATAAGGTTTAGGTTCGTGAAGTAAATAAGTACAATTATATTGAAAAAGGTACAAATTTGACCTTCCATTTTTGGCAAGTCATTGCATTTGATTGGTTGTACATAATGAATGCTACATAATTTTGATCTTGAATTATGTGTATTAGTGGAACAACCTAAAATTGCATTAATAAAAAGTTTATTTATGTGTAATGGAAATGGAACCAAACTTGGTCTTTAACTAAATTGATGTATAATTTTGAACTTGGTAGCCCTACTATTCTCAAGATGAGAGGTTGATGGGTAGAAAATGAATTACCAAAATGCAAACACAAAAGAGGAAAAGGACTAACTTCAAGAAGGCAGTCCTACCTTCAATCTAGAATCAATAAAAAAAACTCAAAAGATGTTAATTATTGTGAAATCTATAATGCAGAATTGGGAGGGGGGGATTGGAAGGTAACTACCTTCCAATTTTTAGAAAGTATTTCCTCCAACCAAAAATACCATCACACCTATTTGTCCACTCCATTATAGTTGTTGCCTTTCACCAATACCTATAGACTATTCTTACCATCGTGCTACAATTACCTTCTAGCAAACTATTAATTTCCAAAAACAAAATCTAAAGGAAGGGGAAAAAAAAACTAATATGAGAATTATGGTATTTTAAAAATCAAATTCAAATGAACTAATATCATGTTCTAAAAGGGAAATGAAAGCAAATAAAAAAAAAAAGAAAAAGAAAAAGAACACACTTGCAAGTTCCATAACCTTCACACATTCCCTTGTACTATTCTTCCTTCCAACATACAACCTCTCTTTCATTCCTTTGTAATATCCTTGTACAAGAATGCGAAGAATCTTCTTCCTAATCCCCCATTGCCTTAAAGAACGCAATGTTCATGTTCCATCCACAAAAGTAGGTCCTTATCCTAATCTTTTCACAAACCCTCCTAGTTGATTGGTAAACAAATATCAATCACCCATTCCCATGGGCTAATTAACCTAATGGCTTTATGTTCTAAATGAATTAGAACATAATAAACATGTCTATCACTAGGAACTACTTAGTTATTAAGAGGCCCATAAAACTAGCTAGTCTAGAAAGATTTTCTACCCATACCATTATCCCCCCTCTACCCTAGATTACGTCTTCATAATCTAGCTTATGTGGTCTTAAAAGCAAATGAGGCACTACTACCTACTATACTATAAAGAGAAATGGTAGCCCTACTATTTAAAGTTGCAAATTTAGCCATTGGTCCTTAGGCTACTATGGATGTTTAGTATGCCATATTGTCTCAGAAGTTGTGTTTTGGGGAGCTATCATCTATACTATTTATAAAGTGGTGGGATTTTTCACCTAGCTAGATTTTTGGGAAGGCCTTACAAAGGCTCCAAGATGTTAATGAGAGGTGGTTTCACCCACCAATGCATAAAGAGGAGCTACATCCAACAAGGTTTCCAACATTCCTTTGACAAGTCCACTTGGTCTCTCTTTTGCTTGTCCTATGCCTTCGTGTTACTTTTCCAACTTCAACATCACATGTTCCTTATAAAGGGCAAAATACTGAACCAATATAAACTTTGTTATTGTTACCTTCATGGCCTTGTGTTTCTACTTGGCCACCTAAGCCTTCAATTTAGAAGTTATCACCCCCTAACTTTATTCAACCTTTTGCCCTAGAATGGTTTATTATGTCTTGGGGCATATTCAATTTTGGTGGAAGAATTCAATACAAGAAAATGTGGTTTTTAACTGGAAAACTAACCAAAAGTACCTTAATTCTCATCGTGTTCAACTTGACTAAAATGCCATTTTCGACAAGTGAATTTGGACTTGGCCATTTTGACTGGGTTTTTTTTGTTGGATTTTACTAAAATTTTGACCAATCAACAATATTTTGATAGTGATTACATATATGTTTTAAATTATTTTAATAATAATAATAATATTATTATTATTATTATTATTATATATTTACCTACTTACCTTTAAGCTTAAGCCCCATAGGCTAAGCTACTTATTTAGGCCATCTAAAGTGAAGGTAGCCTAGGTAGCCAAAGGTTGCAAATGTGAGGACTTAAACTCCTCACCTCCATTTTGAGAAGTCAAGTCCTTACCATTGTACTACCACTTCAAAATGACAAAATATTTTGTCGACATATTGTAATGAACTTGATTGATTTTTTTGGTCTTGCTATATGTATAGTAATATTAATCAATAAACTTCAATTTTTTTACATTAATTATTTAAGTAGTATGTTATGCCATGTACCTAGGTACCATGTATGTACATAAATAGCATGTAGGTATTTATACCTACTAGGCTACCCGCATGCCATTAGTTTAATTTTAAAATTTTAATAATTAATATTGATTAATGAATGAATATGTTGGTGGATTCATTAATTAATTAATTAATAATATTATTATTAAATTATCGAGTATTAACTAGTAATTATTAAATATTAGCTAATTAATGTATTAAGCCTAGGTACTTACATGTGGTTAAAAGTGACATGTAAGCATTATAGTTATTTATTAAGTGTAATATGCATAACTTAGCCTAACTGTGAACTTAGGTTAAATGTATACCCTAGGCCAAACAAATTTATATGTTAAGTAGCCAATTTAGTATGATTGATTTGACTAAATGTCAAATCAAAATGGGTAATTTGACTAAGCCCTAACCATTGAATATAGTCAATTTGACTAAGCCTATGTCATCTTGATAAACTTATGTCCTTTTTAATTAGATGTTTAGTTTGTAAAGTGGTTAAAACAATCTTTTTAATCAATTGTTTCAGTATAAAATAGTTCATGTTTTTCATAGCCCAAACATTTAAGCAAAGTGGCCATCCCATCACAAATTTACAAGCTTCATGGGTTCACTCCAAATTTGTGTGAAATCTATTAATTCATAGGTTTGTATTATTTAAACACAAAAGTTGTGTGCACGAGTTTCATGTGTAAACAACACAAATAACATACGACATTTATGTTTAAATAAATAATGCGAATAGGCATATGAAATTTATGTATATGCAATGCACATGACATTGATGTTTAGACAATACAAGTAGATGAATGACATTTGTGTCTATTCCACATGTGAAAGCACACTAAACCCCCAAAAAATTGTAGTCCCATATATAATCTTTCTACAATTAATTTTGTTGGTATTGTATTGACATCACATCTTGGATTATTTTTTATTGTTTCAAGTATATTTGATTAGCTTTAAATTTAATTTAATCAATTATTTTGAAAAATCCAACAAACATTGAAAATTTTGAACATATGGAATATATTTGTGACAAAATAATACATGTCACAAGTTTGAAAATTTGAATATATATTCCAAAATGAAGGTTGTGGATGGAATGCTTGGGTGAAATCTTTTATGGTGTATGATCTATTGATATAAAAATTGGATATATGATAGTTTAGAAATCTAAAGTTTTTGGATGAAATTTCATTCAAAAAATGTGTTTTTTTTCATTTATTTAGCAATGAATGCATAATAATATCTTATTTTTATGAAATACCATTACCATATCAAATAGGAGGAAATGTTCTAGATGGGCATTGCATTATTTTTTCAATTTTCTTTTGTTTGGTAATGTTTCATGAATCATAAACATGAAGCCCTATGGTTGTTGAAAAATTGTAAATTATATATTAAATTGTGTACATTGATTTCATCCAATCCTCCTCATCTAATTGTTGGGTCAAAATTAATTTTGACTCAACATGAACTTTGAGTTCGAAAATGTTGTGCAAATTTTTAAGATTTTTACTTTTGTTTAGGATAACCAAAAGATGCCATCACAATTTTAATTTATTACGTACGACAATATTTGTCATACATCACTTTTTTTGAACAAAAGTGGTTCACCCTTAGTGTGCTTTCACCTCGTGTGAACTTATGAAAAAAAAATTTCGCACGATTATTATTGCCAAATCGTGGCTAATGAAGTTTGTGATGCCACCTTGGTTAATGTGGACATTTTAATCAAGTTGAACCTTCTAAAAGACCATATTTTCTTATAGTGACTATTGTTTTTGTGTATGGTTCCTGCCCTACCATTACTTGACTCTACTAATGTGTTAAAGTAATTATCTCTTCCCTAAGTTTTTAATCATCCTATCAAGGTTTTCTCATCCGTTCATGCTTGCTTTTTGAGGGTGGCTAGCTTGTAGTTCAAATTAAAGCATTCTTCAATCGACACATTGATTACCTCATGTTGATGGTCATTGTTAGTCTAAAAGTCCTTGACCTTGTCCTTTAACAATTTTACTTTGTGCCTTGTTTGTTCCAAGCTCCACCAACACAATACATTTCTTGTTCCTCCACCTTATGGGTGTGTTGGCTAGGTGGGTGCATGGGAAAAAGAACTTCTTGTCCGCTTAACCTTATTTCCCCTTCAAGTTATGTTGCTTGCATAAAAGGAAAGTAAGTGGAAGTAATTGGTTCCATTTCTTGACCATTAAAGAATATTGTTGGGAAGGGACAAGAAATTGGGGGTGTTTTTCTAAGTTTATTTCCTTTGCAAATTTCCTTGGGGAAAGGGTGACAATACGTGTGTTCCTTTCCACTTCCATCTTTAGCAAAAATGATTCAAACAGTTTCATAGTTAGATTTGTTTGAGTGGACCTCCCTTCTTGGATGGGTTCTTCCTTTCTTGTTTCAACTACCATTTCCACATTTGGTTGTTTCCTTACACCACCTTCACCCTCCTAAAAACAAGCCATGGGCACCTCGTTTGAGTTGTTGAAATGGTAGATAGTAATATTTTTAGGGAGAGAAACCCCTTGTGGTGAATATGTCTTGGTTTGCCTTAGTGGTTGGACTTGTTTACTTTTAACCTTAGCCCTTGGAGAAGCCACTTCCTATGTTGTTTGTTGGGTAGATGATGGTCATGAACCCTCACCTTCCCTCTAAACCTTAATGATGATAAAAGAAGGTGATGATTTAAGGTGAGTCTAAACCCTTTGATCCCTTTCTGTTTTTTGCCAAATACTTCACCTTCAATGGACAATCATCTATCTATAGGGGATACCATGGTAGGCTTCATGTACTTGGTTACCTTTTTGCCTAGGAAAGGTTCATGTAGCTACTCCAAGTCCTTGTCCACATACATTACCTTCTCATTTTCATGGAAAAAAATAACAAGGTCAAGGTTTCTAGGCACAAGGGGAGGTACTTCATTATCATCCTTGTTTCTTAAGTTATGTTCTACATACAAACCGCAAGGTATTGTCCCCTCTAATGGAAATAAATGCCACAATAACAAATCCCACTAGTACAAATGATGGTTTTTTAAAAGGTTGAATTTGACTCATTTGTTATTTTTAACTAATGAACATGTACATTTGATTAATGGTTAGAAACTTGAATGACACATGTATTTTTTGATTGATCAACTTGACTATAATGGTTTATTTGACTAGATACACATAGTCAAGTTGAACAACCTTAATCAAAATTACCAACGGTCTTTAGTCAAATGGAACATTTAATTAAAATGGCCAATGATATTTTGTCAAAATGGAATGGTTTTTTTGTCAAGTGTGACATTTAGTTAAGATGGCCAATGATCTTTAGTCAAAATGATCAATGTTATTTGGTCAAGGGGAACATTTAGTTAAGATGGCCAATGATCTTTAGTCAAAATGATCAATGTTATTTGGTCAAGTGGAACATTTAGTTAAGATGGCCAATGATCTTTAATCAAAATGACCAATGGTCTTTAGTCAAGTGGAACAATTAAGCAAGATGGTCAATGATTTTTAGTCAAATGCAACATGGTTTGCTACCCATAATGTATTTATCTCCTACCTACTCACCCACCTATTTACTCAACCAACTACTTACATACCTATTACCCACCCACTTATTATTTACTTACATGCTTACTTATATTTTTTCACCTTCATATAACCTACATATTTACTATCCACCTACCTACATGATACCTACATAGTACCTACTTACTTATCCACCCACTTACCTATCTAAGTTTAGCCACAAAATTTAGCCATTATGTTTAGCCACTAGGTTTAACCATTAGGTTTACCCAAATTTTAGCCATTCAGTGTAGCCACTATGTTTAACCATTAGGTTTGGCACTAGGTTTACCCTAAGTTTAGCTTCTAGGTATAGCTTCGGTTGAACCATTAGATTTACCCATTAAGTTTAGTTTAGGTATTGCCCAAAAATCAAATCCCTTAAAGTTTTTCCAAAATGCCTACTCTAGTAGCCCAAAAAAATGGTGACATTAATTCCAATAATGAAACTTGCCCAAAAAATTTGTAACACTTGGCACATTCCGTCCACTTTGCAGTGGTTGCACTTAATTAATTTATAATTTTAATTACAAACATAATTGTAAGATTTGGTGTCCCACTTCTTCCTCCACTTTAGATGTCATAACTACTAGTAACACTTAAAAATACTCCACAATAAATTATAGTCTTAAGCATTGTCTGGACCAAGATGGTTCAAAGGCAATAGGTACCTCTATTGACTTTTCCTCCTTATGCAATTAGATAGATGCAAGATAAAGTGGCTCACTTTTTATGTCACAAAATAAATTTTGTAGGGGTGTTGTGATTGGAAGATTCATTACTATGCACATATATTTCAATTTGATATTAGGGACTTATGTTTAAATTGTCAACTTCATTATAAAAATAAAGATATAAATTATTCTGCATAATTCATTAAGGTAAAAATGTTATGGACTTTGGAAGTCGAAGTTTTAGACTTGTTGACTAGCAACAATTCTTGTATATGGACTTTGGAACGATTAAAATATTCATAGTATGTTATATAGGGATTTGAAATATGATGAGTCTTTCTTTTAAAAACAAAAGTATGAAAAAATTGACATCATATGATTTATAGTTTTTTTTGTTATGGACTTTTAAATTGCATGAAAGTCCTTAAAATTCATAAAGTCCATAACTACCTCAAATTGGGGTTTCCTAAGCTAATTTTTTTTAGAGAAGCATAGAATAGGGGCCTCCAATAAGGTATGAAATTATTTTTGAAAAATAACATCAAATCGAAAGGTTTTTTGGTTTGGTTAGTCCTTGACCTAATTAAACTTGTCAAATATGAAAATTTTATCCTTAAGGTTATGAGCCATTTTACCTTGCATCTACCCAATGCCCTAATGGTATCCAACATCAATTTTTTATTAATCTTGTGGCCCTTTTCCTTTGAAAAACTCTCTCTTTAAAGGTGCCTCCTCATGTGCCTTACTCCTATTAATGACAACCAACATCATGTTAACAATAACCTCCTCAAAGTTTTGGTCACTCAAATTAGGGATTGATTTTTAGTCTTAAACCTTCCTACATATCATTTCCTAGATTTCTTCTTTCCATCAACAAGTGACAAATAAATGTCTTGGATATCCACAATAATAGCAAATAAAGGTACAATTGGTTATAGTACCACCTTGGGTTTTCCCATTTCTCCAAGTTTTTTATTTGGGATGTTGTGCCATAATCTCATTGACGACCTCTTCTTGTTTTTCCTTCAACCTAATTTTTAGGTTTTTGGGTTTCAAAAACATTTTTCCTTTAGATGGTCAAACTTTTTGCAACATTAACCTTCATCCTTTGGCTTGCTTCTATAACTAGAAGTTTTTTTTCTTTTCTTGATCTCCTTTCATTATTGGATACACGCCCATGATCACCATTTGTGTCTATTGAAGTTTCCTCATAGATTATTGTCACCACAAGATGTTGGATCAAAGTATCTCTTTTCATGCTAGCCATGGTAACATGAAGGTAAAGCAACAAACCAACTTTAAAAAAAGTAGTTAGTAAATGATTGCCCATTGGATATTGGAATGAATTTGCTAAGGTTAGGATTTGTTCATAGTATTCCTCAACTTGGTCATTCACATTTTGTTTAACATTCCTCAAACTCATGTACATTTGTTCATCCATTTGAACCTTGTGGTACCATCAACAAAAAACCTAAGTGAATTCCTTAAAGGTACATTTGGATAATTATTCACAAAATTATTTCCCCAAGCCCAAAGCTAAATCTTGCAAAGTCCATTATAAATATACAATCTTCAATGCCCTATTAATGGCCCATTAACCTTTTAATGGCTTATCGAAATATTCAAACATGGGCATCCAAGTTTGAATTCATGGTGTGTTCAAGGTAGTTTAGAAATGGTTTACTACCATTTGCATTATTGGTAGCTACCATCATGGGTGACATTAATGGACACCAAGGAAAGTAAGAGTTCTAACTTTGGGGTATTCTTAGCCACCTTTGGTGGTGGTGGGGGTGGTGTACTTCACATGCTGCCCTTCCATCATTTGTATCAAAATAGGAATTTGACGAGCTTTTAAATGGACTTCCTCCTTTGTTGCTAGCAAGTTGATGACTATTGTGTTAATTTTTCAAAAAACATTTCATGGTTGCTTGCTTAAAATGAAGGCCTTTTTGCTTCCCCTTGTTGCTTTCCATTTTTTTTAGCTTTGTTAACTTTGTTTCTTCCATTGTTATAATTTCCACATCATCCTTTGATGGTGATACTATGGATGAAATACTTAGGGCCTACATTCCCACCATTCTTGAATACATTAGTGGTCCCATCCCACACATAAGAGGTATCTAACTTGGATATCCCACTATTCAAGGCAGTTTCCCCTAAGGCATTAGAAAACTAGTGTTGCGACCTTAGCCTTGGGCTTGCCACCAACACCAAGGCAAGAACTTGCAAAGGTGTAGGCTGAAAGTGAAACCCAAGAGTCGCATTTCATGCTCCTGGGGGTGTAGGAAGGTGTGAGGGAATGAACTCACACACTCCCAAGTGGGCTCCCACTTTGAGAATTGGAGTCCAAATGGATTCCCGAATTTTCAAAGAACAATTTTAGGGGTCAAAATTCATTAGAGTGAAAAGTTCCTTATACCATTAGATTGATATTGGAACGTATCTATTTAAAATGGGCTTGCACGTCCCATTTGAATACTTAAAACACAAGTTATGGCCAAAAGAAAGGTTGGGAGTCAAAGTGCCAATTTGACTCCCAACCATTAAAAGTCGGGAATTGCCCTGATTTACTTGTGTGCAAGTGATATGCCACATATCATCGAAAAGCTCTTGAAGAGGGTTATAATTTTGCTTCAAACATCACCTCAATTAGAGGTTTGCAAAAAAAAAGTTATGGGCCTCCAAAGTCACGGGAATCCCAATTTTTGGAATTTTGAGATTCCCAACTTGTGAGTCCCGGGACAAAATGACATTTGGGTGCAAGCCCTATGGCCAGGCATAGAGAATACTATAAGGGGGAAGGTGATGGCTTCCCCCAAATTTGGGCCGTGTTGAGTTTTTTGAATTTGTGTATGCCCGTGGTTTGTCTGTGCACCAAAAATGCTCCAACTACGCACTAACCAACTTGTTGTTTGGTTTGTTTGGTTTGTGTGAATAATTGATCCACTTGTCACTCATCCTAGTCCCCATCCCATAATTCTAGCATGCCACTTTACCCATGAAGTGCTATGAGCTAGGGAGCGTACCCCAACACCTTCTTTTCCATTGTTTTCCATTTTTGGATTAGCATTTGAGTCTTTCAAAGAGTGTGGGGGTGCGTCAATTAGGGGGGTTACCTTTTGTGATTTTGTTTTAGGTTTGGGCTATTTTATAGGTTATTCCAAAATAAATGATCTTATTGTCCCCTTATCCTTTTTTTTCTTCACCCTAAGGTGGTTCATTTCCATGTCCTCACTCAAATCATTATTTTGATGTGTGTGTGGTGGTAACCCTTTAAATCACCCAAAAATTAAGGGTGGTAATGACACATTATTGTTTAATGCCCTATGTCATTGCACAACGTAAACCTTGATGATTGAACTCGGCCAATGTATTCTCCTTTTTTTTAATAAAAATAATTGATCTTCCTTTTCTTTGTTGAAAAAATTCCTCATTCTTTAGGAAAGAAGGATCAATTTTGATGTACTTGGTTTGTCTTAACAATGGTAGGCAATAATTGTGCCCTTATCCATGGGTCCAAGGGGTGGTAGATCTATCACCTTTTAATGTTGCACCCTGGATGGTTGTCTTCACCTTTTTTGTTGCCTTCAAGCTTTGCTTTCATGTTTTGAATCTAGGTCTATCGCCTCCACCTTTCAAAGGTAATCATTGATGAGGCCCCTATAATGGTCACCATAGTGGATGTGTAAGTGAATTGCAAAGTATGAGTTGTCTTTTGCAATCTACCTTATCTCACCTCACAACTACCTTCTTGATTATCTACCACCTTTCCATTGGAATCCTCTTCATGTATTTTTGATGTTTTTGGGGGTTTTTGCTTCAATACTATTGCCCTTGAAATTAGCTTAGTAGCAAATCTTCATTAAGCATGACACATGTTGCTTTCTTATTGTCTTGATTTTTTATTTTCTTCCAACACAAGAAACATGAATTTCATTCTCCTCCTTATTAGAAATTCACCTAAGATCCATTTCCCTGCTGCTAATAATGATACTAATAGGTAATATTTACCCCTTAGTTGTCTAAAGATCCTTCCATATTGTCATTAGGGTTAAAAATACCCATGGTTACTACCATAATAAACAACATTTCCTTTGTTGTCCCTTTTAAATAAATTGCACTCAACACTCTCAATTCTTCTTCCAAAATTTGATCTAATTTTTTTTATACCCTTGAGTTTATTATATGACTCATGTTTGTT
>Ga0116230_10001385_pt1 | contig 22965 bp, 21 predicted proteins | sample S1TSphfallax_3_FD_88678 | JGI IMG/M metagenome (GOLD analysis project Ga0116230, IMG submission 88678) | Host-associated microbial communities from peat moss isolated from Minnesota, USA - S1T2_Fd - Sphagnum fallax MG | ecosystem: Host-associated > Plants > Peat moss > Unclassified | place... | reverse complement strand
TGTAAATGACTTCCATGCCTGCATCACGCAGGGCACGCGCAATGACTTTTGCGCCCCGGTCATGTCCATCGAGGCCGGGTTTGGCGACGAGAACACGTATGGGAAGTGCCATATTTACACTTGATTGAATTATAGAACGTTGGGATTAGAGGATTAACACAACACCCTCCATCCGCCAGCAAAAGCTCGCCAGGTGACGTCTAATCATGGCGCAAGGTAATGGCCGGGTCCACGCGTGACGCTCGCCAGGCGGGGCCGGCAATGGCCATCAAAGACAGCAGCAACAGAATGAATGCGGCGGTGACGGCGTTGAGCGGATCGAGCGGGCTGGTCTGATACAGCAGCGATGCAATCCACTTGCTGGTCCAATAGAACGCGAGCAGACCGAAGCCGCTTCCCAGCAGAATGGGCGCGAGGCTTTGCGCGGCGGCCAGGCGCAGCAGGTTTCCCGGGTGCGCTCCGAGCGCCGAGCGGATACCAAATTCGCGCTGGCGGGAAGCGGCGACATAGGCGACGACGCCGTATATGCCAATGCCGCTTAGGCAGAGCGCGATGACGGCAAAAGCAGAGGAAAGCCAGGCGGCGAAGCGCGGCTGCCAGACGTTTCGGTCGATCAACGTCTGAAGCGTTTTGATCTGGACTACCGCTTGACCAGAGTCCTTCCACAACAAGGCGCGGCGCAGATCGCGCGTAAGGGATTGCGGATCGTTGGGGCTGCGGATGACCAAACCGGTGAGGAACGGAGTCAATTCGGTTTGTTCAAAGTTGAAATAGACCTGCGGTTTGATGGGCTCGGTCAGATCCAGATGCGGCGAATCTTTGACCAGCCCGATGATTTGAGATGGCTCTTTCGAATCGGGCGAAAGCAGGAACTTGCCGACTGGTGACCGGCCGTGAAAGTATCGTCGGGCGAAGGTCTGATTGACCAGCACTACCGGAGCGCTGGAATTGGGAGCGCCTGAGTGAAACGTCTGGCCAGCTAAGACCGGGATGCCCATGGCCTTGAAATAGTCGGCGGTCACTGCCTGCGCGTAGGGCGCGATTTGCGAGGAGTGGGAATCGGGGTCAAAGAAACGCGTGCTGACGATGGTGTTGGAGAGCGGCAGACTGCTGGCCAAAGCGGCCGCCTGCACTCCCTGCAGCGCTTGCGCCTGATGGAGCAGAGCCAGATACTTTGCAATGCGGGTCTGCTGGTCTTGCGGTGTCTTTTTCGTGTCGAGCGTCTGCCACGAGCCTGTGGGAAGGCGAACAGTCAGGACGTGATCGGGCCGCAGGCCGTGGTCGCTGGAGAGCACACGCGAAAGGCTGCGCACCAGAAGCCCGGATGTGAGCAGGAGCACGAGAGAGATGCAGGCTTCGACAGCAAGAAGGCCATGCAGAAAGCGCCGCGCGGACTTGCGGCCATCGGCACGGGTGCCGGTCTCGCGCAGGCCGGACGCGAGATCTATTGATGTTGCCGAAAGGGCTGGGAACACTCCGCACACGAGGGCACAAAGCAGCGTGACGGCGAAGCTGAACAGCAGGCTGCGGCGGTCGCGCTGGACGTGGACCAGATTCGGAATGCGGGTGGTAACGGCTGTCAGGTAATTGCGAATCAGGCTGAGCGTGGCGACGGTTCCGGCACTGGCAAGCGCAAAGGCGGCGAACGCCAGGACGAAAACTTCGAGCAACGACTGGCGGATTAACTGCATTCTGGTTGCTCCCGTGGCCACGCGGATGGCGAAGTCGCGGCGTCGTCCGATGGCGCGCGCCAGCAGGAGGCTGGATATGTTGGCGCAGCCTATGAGAAGCAAGCCGGAGACCATGCCCATGGCGAGCCAGAGCGTTAATTTCTGGCTTGGATCGGCATCGTAAGAGATGGATGAGGCACGCAGGCGCAGATTTTTCTGACCCGCAGCGGCGGCGATTCTGTCTAAATCCTGCTGGAGCATCAGCATTGTTGTGGAGGATCGGAGGCGCGCATACACCTGCAGGCCGCGGGATTCCGGAGAAGAGAGTTCGGCGGCGGTGAGCCGAAGCGTGGTCCAGAGCATGCTGGCGTGGTATGGGCTGGGAGGGCTGAAGTCATAGGGCATGACGCCGATGACCGTGTATGTTTCGCCATCCACTTGCGCGGTTTGTCCCACTGCGGAGGGATTTCCGGCGAAGAGTTGCTGCCAGGCTTTGTAGCTGAGCAAAACAACCGGAGGCGCACCGGCTTGATCATCGGCGGGCTCAGGAAGACGTCCCAGCAAAGGCTGGGCGGCGAGCATATCGAAGAAGCTGCCGGATACGGAGAGGCCAAAGAGCTGGTCGGGCGCGGCAACGCGGGTGATGGTGAATATGGACAGGCGCGCGGCGCAGACCTGCGAGAGCAATGCGGGGCGGGATCGAATCGCGCTGTACAGCGCGGGTGAGAGGTTATCCCAATTTCCGGCGCCCTTGGCGGACTCAATCTTGACCATGGATTCGGGATGCGCGAATGTGACGGGACGCAGAATAACGGCGTCGATGACGCTGAAGACGGTGGATGTGGAGGCGATGCCGAAGGCAAAAGCGGTGATCGCCAGCGTTGCGAAAAGCTTGCTGCGCCCAAGGGCGCGAACGGTGGAGCGAAGATCTTGCATCAGCATGAGCGCTATTTTAATATGGCAATCGCCAATAAGCCCAGCACACCGGTAACGGCAAAGCTTACCGCCTGCATGACCACGACAAATGCAATCGCGGCGGAAGGGCTGATTCCGAACGGCTTCAAAAGCATCACTGCCACAAACTGATAGACGCCGACATACCCAGGAGTGAACGGCAGCGCGCTGGAGAGGCTGAGCGCCACAATCAGCAGCAGGGCCAAAGAAACCGGCATGGGGATGGAAAGCGCGAAGGCCAGCAGCGCCGTGGCGATAGCGTCGGTGAGCCAGATAAGAATAGTCAGCGCGGTGAATTGCGTGAGACGCGTGGCGTTGTGAAAGCTTCGCACCCCCAGCAGAAGTTGTTCAGCGACCCTCTGCCAGCGTGGCCAGCGCTGAAGGATTCTCTTCCACGGCTGCGCGAAGCGGGGAAGCAAAGCCAACCCCAGCAGCCCCATGGAGCCAATCACCACAAACGTGCCGCGCAGCGGCTTCATCCATGCCTGGGCCTGAGGCAGAAAGGCCAGCGTCACGGCGCCGAAGATCACCAGCGCCACCGCATCGGCCACGCGTTCGGAAAGCGCGGTCGCCAGCACATAACTCAGCGCAAGAGGCGACCGATCCCGCACAACGAAAGACCGCACCAGTTCGCCCCCGCGCGCAGGGAGAAAATTATTTCCGAAATAGCCCGCCGCCACCGCCCAAAATGTTGTCGAGTACGAAACCGGCCCCGCCGCCTGCAGCAAAATCCGCCACCGAGCGGCCCTGAGCGTCATGGGAATGACGCCTAACGCCACGGATGCCGCGCCGTAGATGGGCGAAATGGATCGAATAGTGTTCCAAACGATAAGCCAACTGATTCCGCGCAACGAAAGGTAGAGCAGCCCTGCCGCTATGACCAAGCCTGCCAGCAGCCAGAGCCGCTTACCCACTTTTGCCGGTTCCCACTTTGGTCTCTTTCCAAAGCTGCTGAGCCGGGCGAAAGAACACATTCAGCGCGCACGCCGCCGCTGCCACCAGAACCACAAACGCGCGAATCACCGCCGACAGCCGCTTCAATGGATTTCTTTCCGGGATCAGCGGGTCCAGCAGCGCCAGCCCGTAAAAGGCCCCTTGCGCCATGAGCACCGGCAGCTTCCACGGCGCGGGCAGGAACAAGCTGAACACCAAGGCGCCAAACAGGGCAAACGGCAATAGCAACCGGCCCAGCTTATGCGAAAGGAAATGAATAAATCTTGGATTCGCTGGCGATAAAAGCGCCGGGAACCGCTGCATAATCTGATACACGCCCGCCTGCGTGCGCACTTTGCGCCAGAATTCCGAATTCAGGGAGGTGGGCAAATCGTACGCCTTGGCCGCATCCTCAAAATAGATCCGGTGCCCGCGAAAAGCCGCCGTGAAGGGCAGATACACGTCGTCCAGAAGAATGTCCGGCGGAATGGCCGCCGCCAATTCTTTACGAATGGCATAAATCGATCCGGTTGCGCCCAGCATGGCATTGATCTTGTTCAGGTTGCGCCGAATCCACTTTTCATATTTCCAATACAGGCCGGTATTGAACTCCTCCTGGCTGCTGCCTTCGCGGATCACCAGTTCGCCCGTGACCACCCCCACTCGTTTGTCGGCAAAGCACGAAACCAGCAGCCGAATGGCATCGCGGTCAAAGGCCTGCCGCACATCGGTCAGCACCACAATTTCCCCATCGACGGCAGCCAGCCCTTTCGTCACGGCGGTGGCCTTGCCGCCGGACGGCAGCCTCAGCAGACGCACTCGCGCGTCGGCAAACCGCGACACCAGCAATTCCGTCTCATCGGTGGATCCATCGGAAATCACCAGAATTTCCAGCAACTCCGCCGGATAATCGCTGCTCAGCAGGGATTCCAGCTTGGCGGAAATCCAGGCCGCGCCGTTTCGCACCGGCACAATCACGGAAACGCGGCGCGGCGTGAAGGCTTTCAAGATCGGCTTGGGAAAAACGGCCGCCCAAGCGGCCAGCACAACCGGATAGCCGGCCAGCACGTAACCGACAAAGGCCGCGCAGACCGCAAACCCTAGGCCGGGCAAACTCATCGTGCCTCCTTAAAGATGTTTCGCCCTTTATAATCAAGCTTGCGACAAAATATGCTGACAGAGACCTGCCCGTGCCGATTCTGACGCTGGAAGAAACCGACGCCTGGGTGGCGGAACAGCGCGCCGCCGGGCTGAAAATTGGCTTTACTTGCGGAGCGTTCGACATTATGCACGCCGGGCACGCCCAGTATTTGCGCGCCGCCCGCGCCGCCTGCGACCGCCTGCTGGTGGCCGTCAATAGCGACGCCTCCATTCAGCGCTACAAGAACCCGCTGCGCCCGGTGAATCCCTGGCAAAATCGCGCCTTTGTCGCCGCCGCCATGGGCAGCGTGGACGCCGTGACCGTGCTGGATGAAGACCGGCCGCTGCCGCTGATTTTGCGCTGGAAGCCGGAGTTTTACATCAAAGGCGGCGACTACAAATCCGGCTCGCTGCGCTCCAGTTCCATCGTCGAAGAATACGGCGGCCAGACGGTCCTGATTCCGATTGAATTCGACACCAGCACCACGCGCATTTTCGAATACATCCAGGCGCTGGAAAAACATGCCGTGCCAGAAAAACCGCACAATCCCGAGCCGGCTGGCTTGGTAATCCTGGATCGCGACGGAACCCTTGTGCGCGACGGAATCTTCGACCCTTCGAAAATTGAGTTTCTGGACGGCGTGATGGAAGCGCTGCTGCTGCTGCAAAAGGCCGGTCTGCGATTGTGCATCGCCAGCAACCAGCAGGGCATCGGGCTGGGTTACTTTGGCTACCGCGATTTTATCGACGGCAACCGCGTGATGCTGCGCCAAATGGGCGCGCAAGGCATCACCATTGCCAAAATCTATTTCTGCCCGCATTCCTTCGCCGATGTTTGCGACTGCCGAAAGCCCGCATCTGGCATGCTGAAGCGCGCGATGCTGGACCAAGGCGTCAAGGCCGAGCGCACTTTTATGATTGGCGACAGCCAGGCCGATGTGGATGCCGCCGCTGGGGCGCATTGCGTCGGGTACCGCGTCGGCAAGGATGCGCCTATTATGGAAGCCGCTCACGACATCATCAAGCGTGTTGGCGCCTAAGCCGATGCCGCCACCGTTTCTTTCACATAGCCCAGAATTTCGCTGAATGAGCTGAGTTCAGCGGCGCGGTCGAAATCGATTGTAATGCTGAATTCCTCCTCCATTAAATTCATCAGAGTGATGGCCGCCACCGAATCCCAGGCGGAAACTGTGCTCTGCGTGGCCGCGTGAATCTGGTCCGCCGTCAGATCCGGAAAAACCGTTTCAAATACCTTAACTAACCGCTCTTCTGTGTTGTCCATGATGATTCTCGATTCGATGATAAAGCGCCGGGCATTTCGCCTCAAATTCCGCGCGCGTCAGCACGGATTCGCCTTTCAGAAAGTCTTTGGTGGGCCCGTTTTTCGCCGTTTCCACGTAGGCAAACTGAATTCGCTCAGCCTTCTCAAAAAGCTGCTTGAGCACTTGAAACTCAATGCGCCGCGAGAACGCCCGGCAGCTCATCACCCACGCTTCGACATTCAATGTCGAACCAGTTTCAAGCCCGGCGACCACGGCAATCTTCCCCAGCGGCCCAAACTTGTCCTGATATGAGACCGACACGACAAATGCGCCAGGGGCGGTGGTCAATTGGTGCCACTCGGCTTCGGTATATCGCCTGCCGTTCAAATTGAACTGATTGGTCTTGTTCACCAGTTCCAGCACCCGGCTGTCTTCCACGGGCGGATTCCATTCAAACGTAATGGTGGCCTCGGCCGAGGACAAAAACTGTTCCGCCAAGTCACCGCCGGAAACCCCTTCCACAAACTGCTGGCTATTGCGAATGCTCTCCAGCCGGAAAGCATCTTCTTCCGACAAAGCTGGCTTGCCAAACAAGTCTCGCAAACGTTGCAGCAGCGCAAATCCGGCTGCATAATCGCCCTTGGGGAATAAAATGCATTCGATGCCCGGATGCGCCGCGCGCACTTCTTCAATTTCCATGGGGCTGTCGTCGACAAAAACCACGCTGTCCGCGCCCACATTCCAGGTCTTAAGAATCCGTCCCACCGAACCGGATTTCGCTTCCCAATGAATCTCAGCGGGGAAAATCTTCTCGCGCTTCAGCACGAAATCAGGCCGCCGAAGCGCTTTTTCGGCAGTCTCGGCGTTGTTCTTGCTGGCAATTCCCAGCAGCACACCCTGACCGGCAAGCGCCGCCAGCATTTGCTGATATAAACCATGCATCTGCGCGTGCCCGGCCAAATCCCAGCAGACGCCATCCGGCCCCTCTTCGCCCACAATGCCGCGCCACATGGTGTCGTCCAAATCGCTAATCAGACCTTTCTTGGGCGCGGGCAGCGTCAACAATCCGGCCATCGCCTCCGCCAGGCAATCCGTGTGCTTAATGGAGTAAGGAAAGCCGGCGTTCAGGTCTGAGCGAAAATCATACCGCTCTTGCGCCGGGGACGCAGCGGCCAGCCGCTGCCGGTTGAGCAGCAAAACCGACGGCAGCAACGAAATTTTTCGGGCAAATTCGCTGAGCGCGCTTTCAAGCGCCATTTCTCCCGCGCTGGCCTGCCAGCCTGCCGTGTGAAAGCCCGGCGGCAACGCCAGCGTGGGCAGGGAAACCACCATGCGCAGCGCCGACGGCTTGGCTTGCATCGCGCTCGCCAGCCGCGCCAGCGTGGCTTCAGCCGAAGAGACAACACTTGAATTTCCCCAACCGCCCAGACTGCGGTATCCCAGCCGCGGGTCCAAATCCGGCCACTCGATAAAAACCGCCGCCGCTTCGCAGGAAGCTCCCGGCAACTGCTCCAAAGTATCGGCCAGGCTGCCATATAAACCCGCGCCAATTTCAACCGTGCGCTCCGGCAGCACGCGCTGCAGATGCCCGCGCAGAAACGTCTGCAAATGCAGGGGGGAAAATCCGCAAGCCAGCAGCACCGGATACGCCGCGCCGCCGGCGCGCGCCTTTTGACCAATGGATAATGCTTCAGCCAGTTTCAAAGCTCGTCTCTAAATTCAATCGTCATTGCGGCGCATGGGCATTAGCGCGAAAGCCACTCAGATTTTACCTTCCAGTTTGTAGCCGGCCAATTTCGCGTATTCATCCACTACGGTGAGAAAGGCGCTCCAGCGCTGGGCCGGAAATGCCAGACGCTTATTAACATCAGGCGCGGGAATCACGCGAACCGGCATGCCCCAATGCTCAAACACCAGCCGCGCGCGCCGCGCATGAAAATCGCTGGTCAAAATAACGATTTCAGGATGCGAAGGCAACCCCGCCTGCCGGTCCAGAATTTTCTTCACAAATTCAGCATTCTGCCAGGTGGTTCGCGCGCTGTTTTCCATCAGCAGCGGCTCTTTTGCCCCATGCGCGGCCAGATATTGCGCCATCGCCTGCGCCAACCCGTCCGGCCCCGACAGCACGACGTCGGAATAGCGGTAGCGCTGCAAAATCCACGACGCATACGCGCAGCGCAGATACGAATCGTAACCCATAGTCGCTTGCGGCCCGGTGCCATCCACCAGCATCGACCCGCCCAGCACCACCAGCACATCGCCATCGCCCTGAAACCAATCCACCTCCAGATAGCGGGACATCCAAGCCACCAGCGGAGTGAATGAAACCGCCAGCAACAGAATCCCCAGCAGCATGCAAAAAGCTCTCAGCAAGCGCAACACTCGAATCATGGCCGGATCACTCGTTTGGCCCGCAGAAACTTCATATAAATCTCGCTGGTGCGCCGCAAATTTTCCGCTATGCTCAGCTTGGTGGCGGCAAACCGGGCCGCCCGTTCCCCAAACTGCTGCCGCACGTCCGGTTCCTGAATCAGCCGCGCCAGCTTATCCGCCAAATCGTTGCCGTCGTTTGAGATGAAAAGCAGTCCGCGGTCGGCGTCAGCGATCAATTCCGGCGTCCCGCCCACGCGCGAACCCACCACGCAACTGCCGCACGCCATGGCTTCCAAAATCGAGTTCGAAAATGCCTCCGAATACGAGCAGGAAACAAAAATATCAATGCTGCGCATGAACGCCGCCACCTGTTTCGAGGCCGGCACAAAAACGCTGAATTCCGCAATGCGCAGCCTTTCCGCATTCGCCTTTAATTTGTCCAGTTCCGGGCCGCTGCCCACAATCAGCAGCTTCGGATTCGGGCTCAAATGGCGCACCTTGGCAAAGGCTTCCTGCAGCAGCGTCAGATTCTTCTCCGCGCGCAAGACGCACACCGCTCCAATCACAATGGACGCGTCGGCATATTCGGGAAGCTTGCCAGTCGCATCGGGATAAAACTCGCGCGTGTCAACGCCGTTGTAACAAAGCTCAATGCGGTCGGAGGAAACCGCCCAATCGTCCACCAAATGCAGCCGCATGGCCTCGCAATTCACCACCACCGCGTCCACCAGCTTGTCGGTAAATCCATATTGCTTCTGGGTCTTTTTGTCCAGCAGATTGCGGCTGCCCAGCATGCTGGACAGCACCACCGGCACGCGCAGCAGGCGGGCAATGGGCACGGCGAAAATCGCGCTGGCGTCGAAAGCGTGGACAATCTGAATATTTTTCTCGCGAATCAGCCGCCGCAGGCCCAGCGCCGCCTTCAGCGCCTTCATGGAAGCGATGCTGGCCAGGTCCAAATGCAGAATGGGCACTCCCGCCTGAGTCAGTTCTTCAAAGCGCGGTCCAGCTGGTTTGTACGTGGCCACATAGGGAATGAACTGGTCGCGCGGAAAGCCCAGCGCCAGTTTCGTCACATCACGCTCAATGCCTCCAGAGGACAATTCCCGAACAACCAGCAGAACGGAGATGGGACGCGCAGGCGTTGACGGTTTTTTTGAAGTCACGTTTAATTAAGGAAGACGCTTTGCCGGAGCACCCACTGCCACGACGCCGGCTGGAATATCGCGCACAACCACGCTGCCCGCGCCAATGGTGGATTGCGACCCCACGTTCGCCATCACCACCGCGCCGGCGCCAATCCAGCAGTCCTCTCCAATAGCCAGCAGGCTGCCAGTTTCTTCTACTGTATCGGACAGGCGTCCGTTGGCATCGCGCGTGTGCTGCGCGCGGCCGCCGGGAATTTCCACATGCGATGAAATCTGCGTGCGCGCGCCAATTTGCGCCCGGCCGATAATGCAATAACTGCCGATAGAAACGTTTGCGCCCACAATCGCCGAAGCCCGCGAAAAGTAGGAGCCCAAGCCGATGACCACGTCGATAGAACAGTCTTCCAAGGTCAGCCGGTAAAACGCGGCACGCGCGAAACTTCCGATAAATCCCGGCAGCAGAGCGAAGCCTTGCGCGAAAAAAGTGAACAGCGGCTCCAGCTTTCCAAATCCGCATAGAATGGCCGCGGGCAGGGCGTAAAGAATAAAAAATCCCTGCACGGTGCGCTTCACCAACCGCTTCATGGGGCCGCCGCCGCTTCCAGAAACACTTGGCGCATGGCTTCAAAATACGCGCGCGGCGAATGAGAATCTACCACGCGCGCCGCGGCTGCCGTAAGTTCGTTTCGTAATTTAGCCGATTGCAGAACTTTTCGCAAAGCATTCGCCAGTTCCGAAGAATTCGAAGGCCGAACCAGAAGCGCGTTTGTGCCGTCTATCGCCAGTTCCGGAATTCCGCCCACGCGCGTCGCCACCACCGGCACGCCCGCCGCCATCGCCTCCAGCAAAACATTCGGTGTGCCTTCCGAATAAGAAGGCAGGGCAAAGACGCTGGCCAGGCCGTAGAAGCGTTTGGCGTCGTCACGATGACCGGCAAACACGATTTGGTCTTGTAAATCAAATTCGCGCGCTTGCTGCTCCAAATTCGCGCGCTCCGGCCCGTCCCCCACCAGCACCAGGCGCAGTTCACTGTCTTTCATTTGGTCAAGAAGTTCGGCAAAGGCCGCGATCAAATCCCGGTGCCCCTTTTCACGCGATAACCGGCCCACGCTCAGAATCACCCGCGCTTCGGGGAGCAGCCGCAAATCCGTGCGCAGTTCGGCCGCATCCTCAGGAAATAGGGCAAAACGCCGAATGGGCATATGCTGAACGCGAATCAGGCCAGCCTGCACGCCGCGCGCTTTCATCTGTTCAGCAAAAGGGCGGCAAACGGTCAGAACACGGCTAGCGCGGCGCAGCGAAACACGGTCCATTTCATTATAAAGACGCATTTTGAAATCGGTTGACGTGTATCCATGGTGAAACGCCACCCATTGGAAGGCGCTGCCCGCTTGCGCCCGAAAGGCGAGAAAATGCGATTTAACGCTGTTGCTCCAGACCACGTCCGCATTCTGCCGCTTGGCCAGGGCGCGAATTTGCGGAATCACCGACCAGTCAAAGCGGCCCTTTTCCCGGATAAAGGAAAAAGGAAGCTGCGCCGCCTTTAGCGTGCGCGTCAGAATGTTTTCCGCCGGCTCCTCGCCGCGGATGAAATTCGCTATGGAAATTTCCAGCGAACGGCCCCCGCTGACATCCGCCCGGGCTTCATAGGCCATTTCCAGCACAGCCTTCGCCGTGCCGCTGATGGAATTGGCTTCAAGCAGAGCCAAAATCCGCAAAGGTTCCCCGCCGCTCACCGGTTCACAAGTTCCAAAAAAAACTTTCCGAGCCGAAGCGCGGCCTCCAACTCTAAGATTCTCATAATACTTGCGCGTTCGTCACCGAAATCTTGCCGCGCGCCGCCAGATCCTGTTTTGCTTGCCGAAATGGTTTCCTTTGAGCGGAAAGGAGCACGACAGTTGCAGCCGTTGCTCACTCAATGAATATAAAACTTTTCTCCACTTCTTCCCGGCTTTTTCTGCTGCCTTTTATTTGCTGGATCGCGTCAGCGCAGACGGCCACGACCGTCAATCTCAGCACGCAGGGCAAAAATCCCGATTTTTCGGCCATGCCCATCACACGTCCGGTCACGGTCGGCGCGTCGCTGCCGTCCACTTGCACCATCGGCCAGTTGTACTTCAACAGTGCAGCTTCGGCGGGCGGAAATCTTTACTCCTGCACCAGCGCCAACACCTGGACGGTGATTGGAAGCTCATCTTCCGGCGGTTCGTCGGGGAACGCCACCTCCATTCAGGGCGCCAGTGTGTCCAGCACCACTCCCGCGAACAACCAGGCATTGATTTATTACGCTTCGTCTTCTTCCTACATTCCCACCAGCATTTACACGCTGACCAGCGGCTTGGGCACGTCCACCGCCGGTTCGACGAATTTGCAGGTGAACGTCTCCATGGGAATACGCGCCGTCACCGGAACCAGCGACACCATTGTCAGCACCGATTGCGGCGGCCTCATTACTTACAACAATTCGTCAGCCGTGGCCGTTGCCTTGCCGCAGGCGGCCTTGGGCGGCAACTTCCTGGCGGGCTGTCCCATCACGCTGCACAATTACGGTGCCGGAACCGTCACCGTGACGGTGGGTTCGGGCAACATTGGCGGCAACGCCACCCAGGCGGTAAGCACAAACAAAGGCTGCCTGCTGGTGTCCGATGGAACCAACTGGCAACTGGGCAATTGCAATTAAGTAAACACGCCAGCCACAAAACTTTGGAAGCGCAACAGGTCCACGCTGCTGTCGTCGAGAAATCGCGGCAGCAGCAAATCCTGCGATTGCGCCGTCGCCATCCCGGCTTCGCAGGTGGTGGCCGAGGTGACGCCCATTTCCGAGAGCCAGGGCAAAAAATCCGGGCAGTAATCGCCGCTGGGATAACAAAAATGCACCGGCGTCTTACCTGTCAGATTCTGAATGAATTCGCTGTTGTCCCGAACCTCGCGCTGAAACAAAATCTTGTCGCGCGGCGTGCGATGTCGGTGCGTGTGCAATTGCAAATCCACACCGGACTCAAAAGTCTTCTTCGCTTCCTCCGGACTCATAACTTGCAGCATCCTCCGGTCCAGAAGCGATTCATAAGCCACATTCATCAACCCGGCAATTTTTCGCGCCAGTTGGTCTTTCTCCACGGTTTTAAATCCCTGCTTTTCAGCCCACGCCAGCAATTTCCAGACCACTATTTGGCGCTCCTGATAGTTGCGAATCGGCATCGGTTCCGGCATCCCGTGCTCCAAAAACGCCACAAATTCCTTCTCGACTTCCACAGAATATAGTCCAAAGCCAGATTGACAATCGGCAGCCGGTAATCGCAATAATGCGTGGTCAGATAGAGCGTCGCGGGCATCCCGAATTCGTTCAGCAGCGGCACGCCGAATTTCAGAAAATCATAAAACCCGTCGTCGAAAGTAATCACCACGCTGGCCGGCGGCAGCGTGCCTTTGTGCAAATGTTGAATCGCTTCCCCCAGCGGAAGCACGTTCGCGCCCATGCCGCGCAAGGTTTGCAAACGCTCGCGAAAGCCTTCGGGAGTAATAAAAAGCTTGGGCAGCCATTCATGCTCGTCGGCAAGGGAAAGGCCGTGATAGCAAAGGATCAAAAGCTGCGCGCGCCGCTGTTCCGACCGCGCCGCCCGCGAAAACGCCCCCACTGATTTCATGGCGCCCAGCAGCGCCGCCTTCGCCGATCTCTTCAGCGTTGCTTGAATCATACTGTCTTTAGCCATTATGGGGGGAAATCTCAAAATTCTGTTTCTCTGTCCCCAGCCGCTCTGGCCGGTGAACACAGGCGCGCGCTTGCGAAATTTCCATTTGGCGAATGCGCTTTGCGCGCATGCCGAAGTGACCATACTGCAAGCCGTTAACCCAGCGGACCCGCCGCCTTCGCCACCGCCTAACGCATTTCAAAACGTATTATCGGCCGCGCGCGGCAAGAGCTACACACCGTGGAACATCCTGCGCGGCATCAAAGGACCCATCCCCGTGACCGTTTTGAACTACGCTTCGAAAGAAATTGAACACGTCTTAAGCAAAGCCCTGCAAGCCACTCAATTCGATGCGGTCCAGATTGAGAGCATTCACATGGCGCCTTATCTGAAAATCATCCGCCGAGAAAACCCCGCCGCCAGCGTCCTGCTGGACTGGCATAACGTCGAATCGGAACTGATTCAGCAATACGCGGCCAGCACCGCTAACCCGGCCAAGAAATTTATCGCCGCGCGCACATCCACGCTGCTTTGTCAGATGGAGCAGGACGCCCTGAACTCTTTTTCCGCCCATACCGTGGTCAGCGAACTGGAACGCGACAAGCTTGTGAAACGCGCTCCTGAAGCAGAAATTCAGGTCATCCCAAATGGAGTGGATACCGCCGCCTTCGCGCGCCGCGACACGTCGTCGTCTCCTCCCTCTCTGCTGTTCGTTGGCTCCATGGACTATCACGCAAATTCCGAAGCCGTGCTCTGGTTCTGCCATGAAATCTGGCCCAAAATTGCGGCCGAATTTCCGAGCCTCCATTTCAAAATTGTGGGCCGCAATCCGCCACCGTCCGTGAAGGCCTTGGCCGCCGACAGGATCATCGTCACCGGAACCGTGGAAGACGTGCGGCCTTATTATCATGAAGCGTTTTCGGTGGTAGTGCCGCTGCGGGTAGGCGGCGGCACACGCCTCAAGATTCTGGAAGCCATGGCCGCCGGTGTGCCGGTCATCTCCACGCGCTTAGGGGCTGAAGGCATCGCAGCCGAAGACGGCAAGCAAATTCTTCTGGCCGACACTCCCGCCGATATGGCCTCTGCCATTCGCGCCTTGCTCAACGAGCCCAGCCTCGCCTCCAGCCTGCGCGATTCCGCCAGAACGCTTGTTGAAACTCGTTACGACTGGCAGGTGCTGGGTGAAAAACTCGCTGCCGCCATTACGATGCAGCGGTGAAAGAATCTTCAATCGTCTTCACTTTCAGCTTGCCGTTCTGCTTGCCAAACACCAATATGGTGTACAGCTTGCCCGCTTCCATTTGCACATCTTTGATGCTCTCATCATCGCGCTTGTTCGTGGAATTTCGAATATCCAGCGTGCCTTCCGACGGCACCACTTCCGTGTAATCGGTGGGATGATCCAGGCCCGCGCCGCTGATCAGCGCCGACTTCTTCGCGCTGGAATAAAGATCCACATCCGCCACTCCCGGAGCAAGATTGATCACCCGAACCTTGGCCTTCCCGGCTGAAGGCGGCGTCAAATCATCGGCCACCGGGTCCAACGTGAATGTGCCGTCTTTTCCCGTCACCGCGAAAACCGTGTAATGCTTTCCGGCAGTGAGACCCTCGCTATTCGTCGCCATCGCTTTGCCATCGTTGCCATTCACGAACAGCTTGAAATCGCCGCGCGTGGCCGGCAGCGTTTTATATTCGGTGACATCCATCGCCTTCACATTCGAAAATGGCGTGGTTTCGCCGAAAGCCAGATCCTTTGAAGACGGTGTCGCATTCACAAACCGCACCAGCGCCTGGTCGTCTTTCTTGACCTCCGCCGATGCCGGCGCCGTGCCTTTGCCATCACCGCCGCTCGTGACCGCCGAGGTTTCCCTCGTCTCCTTGGAACAGGCAGCGCCCATCACCAGCAAAGCGCCCAAGCCAGCCGCCGCCAAAAACTTTTGATATTTCATACCCAGCCCTCCGATTGATAGAGGCAGCCAGGACAGGGTTGTTACTTAGCGGACTTTACCAGGGATTTCACGCCTTCCGGCGTCCCAATCAGCACTTCCGACGTCATGTGGAGAAACAGGCCATGCTCCATCACGCCCACCACAGCGTCCAGTTCCGCTTCCAGCCGCGAGGCCGATTCAATGGGCCCGGTGGCGCAATCGAGAATATAGTTTCCGCCGTCGGTAATGTAAGGCTTTTGCTCTTTGTCGAGGCGCAAGCCGGGATTCAGTTTCATTTCCGTCAGCTTGCGCGCGGTCGACTGCCAGCCAAACTGCGCCACTTCCACCGGCAGCTTGAAATGCGTGCCCAGCCGCTCCACCAGTTTGCTTTCGTCCACAATCACCAGGAAACGCGCGCTGGCCGTCGCCACAATTTTTTCGCGCAATTGATTCCCGCCGCCGCCCTTAATCAGGTCCAGCGATCCCAGTTCCACCTCATCCGCGCCGTCAATGGCGATATCGATCTTTGAATAATCGGCAAAAGTGGCCAGCGGAATACCCAGCGTGAGCGCCTGCTGCGCGGTTGACTCGGAAGTGGGAATGCCGATGATTTTCAAGCCCTCTTTGACGCGCTTTCCAATGGCGGCGACAGCCATTGTCGACGTGGTGCCGGAGCCTAAACCCACCACCATGCCGTCCTTCAGACGCTCGGCGGAGGCAATGGCGGCAGCTTCTTTCAACTGAGTGATCGCAGAAGTGGTCATGTTCGAATCATCGCACTAAAAGTTAATTCGTTCCTGCTCAATCACCAGCGGACGGCGCATCACCTGCGTGTGAATGGCGCCGACATATTCGCCGACAATTCCCAGCGCCACCAGTTGCACCGATCCCAAAAAGAACAGCCCAATCACCAGCGGCGCCATCCCGGCCGAAAATCGGTCCCAGTAAATCAGCTTGTAACCCAGATACCCCAGCGCCAGCAGCACCGAAATCGCAGCCGTCAGAAAGCCCAGAAAAGTGACCAGGCGCAGCGGCACTTTCGACAGATTGGTAATGCCCAGCATGGCCATGTCGTACAGCGTGTAGAAATTATTTTTGGTCACGCCATTCTTCCTCAGCGGCTGCGCGAACGCGATTTCACAATGCGGAAGGCCGATTTCTGAAATCATGCCGCGAAAGTAAGGATAGGCGTCGCCGAAGCCGCGCACAATATCAACCACTTTGCGGTCGTACAGCCCAAAGCCGGTAAAGTGCTCAATGGTGCTGACCGACGAGAGACGCTTCACCAGGCGGTAATAAAAGCTTCGCAGCGCAAACATTCCGGCATTCTCCTCGCTTTTTTCTTTCACGCAAAGCACCAGCGCAAACCCTTCTTCCCACTTGCGAAGCATTTGCGGAATCAGTTCCGGCGGATCTTGCAGATCAGCCACCAGTCCAATGACGGCATCGCCGGAGGCTTGCAGCAAGGCATGATGCGGCGAACGAATTTGCCCGAAATTGCGGGCATTCACAATCACCTTCACGTTGCGGTCGTGAGCGGCAAGGCGGCGCAGAACGGAGACTGTTTCGTCTTCTGAATGGTTGTCGATAAAAATGTGCTCGTATTCATAATCACCGGCGCATTTTACGGCCGCGCGAACCCGTTCGTACAGCTCTTCCACGTTGCCCGCTTCGTTGTAGCAAGGCGTCACCACGCTGATGCGCTTCATACGTCTTCGTATCCGGCTAGCGGCGGGACAATCATGTTTGCCAGAAATTCTTCGCGCGGCAAGAACGGCCACAAGTCTTCAAGCGGCCTGGAGACGAAAGACCCATCAGGCTTTTGATAACTGGCCAGGCGCGGCGCGCGCACTTCATCAGGGATGACGCGGACATCGCAAACCACCGGGCCGTTCCTGTTCAGCACGCGCCGCACATCGGCGCGCAAATTCGCCTGGCCTTCAATCACCGCAGTGTCCAGACCGTAAGCGGCGGCCACGCGCGAAATGTCGGGCAGCGTCAAGCCGGTGCGCGCATCGCAGCCGAGCCGCGCCTCGCCAAAAAAGTTTTTCTGAGATGCGCGAATAGACGCGTAGCCGTCATTGTTCAGCACAAAAAACTTGATAGGCAGATTCAGCCGCCGCACCGTTTCCAGTTCCTGAATGTTGAACTGAAATCCGCCATCGCCATCCACGCAAACCGTTCGCTGCCGCCCGCGCGCGAGACAAACTCCAATAGACGCCGGAAGCCCAAAGCCCATTGCGCCCAGCCCGGCTGTGTGGAAAATCCGCTGGCCGGTGCGGGTGGGCGAGGCGAGAAGAAAAATTTCGATGCCGCTGCCGGAACTGCCCGAAACGAGAAGATCTTGTTCGTCGGTTTCCTTGGCAATCACTTCGGCCAAATGGTAAATGCTGACGCGGCCTTGCGGCTGGCGATGCTCCTCCGTCACCACGGCGTAGCGGGTCTTCCATTCGGCGCAGCGTTCGTCCCAGCATTTCCGGTCTTTTGGCGGAACGTCCGGCATCTCGCGCAGAAACGCACCGGCATCGGCATGAATGGGCAGATCAATATGCGGATTCAGTTTGTCCAGTTCCGCCTGGTCAATATCCACCACAATTTTGCGCGCGCCGCGCGCCAGCTTTTCCGGCGCGTAACCGGTGATGGCGAAGTCCAGGCGGACGCCGATGGCAATCAGCAAATCGCAATTCTGCAAAGCAAAATTCGCGCCGCGCGCGGCCACCGAACCGGGCCTGCCCACAAACAAAGGATCGTCACTTGAAACCAAATCAGCCGCGCACCAGGTGGAGACCACCGGAATTTTCAGCCGCTGAATCCATTGGCTGAATTCGTTTTCGGCGCGCGCCAGGCGAATGCCATTGCCGGCAAAAATCAAGGGCCGCTGCGAATTTTGAATCGCCTCCGCCACGCGCTGGGCGGCCAGTTTTACGTCCCAATGAAAGGGCTGCGCGGCAAACTCCTCCAGTTGATCGGGATCAATCGGGCACGCCTGCACATCCAGCGGAATATCAATCCAGACCGGCCCTGGCCGTCCGGTGACGGCTTCGTGCAAGGCGTGCTCCAGGTGATAGCGAATGGTTTGCGGATCGACAATGGTCACGGCGTATTTTGTGATGGGGCGAACAATGGAGACGATGTCTACTTCTTGAACACCCAGTTGGCGCATTCCCGGCGGCTTCCTGTCAGAGCGTTTCACCTGGCCCGAAATGAAGAGCACTGGAGTGGAATCGAGCCACGCGCCCGCCACGCCCGTCACCGCATTGGTGCCTCCCGGACCCGTTGTCACCAGGCACACGCCAATGTGGCTGGTCGCCTTGGCGTAGTTTTCCGCCGCGATGGCGCTGGCCTGCTCATGCGAATTGCAAACCGCCTCCAGCTCGCCGCAGCGCGAAAGCGATTCGGTCAAATGCATGGCCCCGCCGCCTGTCACCAGGAAGACGTGCTTCACGCCCTGATTGGCAATGAAGTGAATGACGTAATCGGAGAGTTTCATCTAGACGGCGACGGCCGCGTTCACGCGCCTAAGCTTTTTCAGGATCGGCTGTTCGCGCTCATAAACACGCTTGACACCGTCGCCCATGGCCTCTTCAATCAGCCGGACGTCGCGCACCAGCCGCGTGATGCCGTTTGGCTCCAAAGACGCCGCATGATCGCTGCCCCACATGGCGCGGTCCAGCGTGATGTGGCGCTCAATCAGGCACGCCCCCAGCACCGCCGCCGCGACACTCGATGGAATGCCTGTCTCATGGCCTGAATAGCCGACTGGCACCTGATAGCGGTCGCGCAGCGTATGAATCGCCCGCAAATTCAATTCCGAGTAGAACGCCGGATAAGCGCTGCAAGCGTGCAGCAAAACCAGGTCTCGCTGGCCTAAGACCGTTACGGCATGGTCAATCTGTTCCAAAGTGCTCATGCCGGTGGACAAAATCACCGGGCGTCCAACGGCGCGCGTATAACTCAGCAAGTTGTCGTCGGTCAATGACGCGGACGACAACTTGTAGCAAGGCAGCGCAAACTGGCGCATGACATCCACCGAATGCTCATCCCAGCAGGAAACAAACCAGGGAATGCGCAGGCGGCGGCAGTGGGAATCAATCTCGTCATAATCTTCCACGCTGAATTCCAGGCCGCGCTTCAAGTCGCCATTGGTGTTTCCAAAGGGGCTCTCGCGCGGCATCTTCAGTTCCTCCGGCGTGTAAACTACATCCACCGTGCGCTTTTGAAACTTCACCGCATCGCAGCCTGCCGCCACTGCCACGTCAATCAGTTTTTTGGCGATGTCCAGATCGCCGTTGTGATTAATTCCGATCTCGGCCACGATAAAGCAGCGCTGGCCGTCACCGACTAAGCTGTCACCGATCTGAATTGCCTGCCGCAAGTGAAGTAGTGGCCTACACCCGCGCCATTTCTCCAATTTTTGAATGGACATTCCACGCATACATGCGCCTGATGCCCTCTTCAAGCGAAATAAGCGGACGCAGATTCAGTTCCAGGCGCGCGCGCTCAACGGAAGGCACGTAAACACTCGCGCCGCTTCCGCCGTTGATGACAATTCGGGTTTCGGGCGATGTATTCGCGACGACAGCCCTGGCCAAATCGCTAATGGAGACAGCCTCGGGCGATCCGACGTTGTAGGGACGCGCATTTTCGCCCTCCAGCAGCAGTGTCCAAAGCCAAACGGCCAGGTCAGCGGCATAAAGATAAGACCGGCGCGCGCTGCCGTCGCCTTGCACCACCACCGGACCGCCCGCCAGAACGTCGCGCACAAAGTTTCCAACGGCAAAATTCCGGTCCAGCGGCAGCGCCGGACCGGAAAACGTAAACAAGCGCGCAATCACGGCGCACAAGCCGCACTGGTCGGCATATTCAGCGCACAGAAATTCGTTCATGCGCTTGGCCTGGGCGTAGCCGGTGCCCGCATCATGCGGATAAGGCGCGCCTGAAAAATCTTCCGGCACATGCGTCATCCCATCCGGCAGCGTGCCATAAACCGCGCCCGAACTGGTGAAGAGCAGGCGGCTGACACCGCGCTCGACCGAAAAATCGAGAGTGCGTTTGGTGGCGGCCATGTCAGCCCAAAAGCTGTCGGCTTTGGCGGCATGAATGCCCAGGTGGAATGGCCCCAGCGGCAAGCAATCGCGCCGGACTCTGACCAACTGCGCATTCAGATTCAGCGCGTGATTCGCGAATTCAAACGATTCGGTAAGCCAGGTGCCGACGAACCCGGATACGCCCGTCAGGAAGATGCGCTGGCCGCGAAGCTTCTGCCAGCAACTCACGTTCGCCAAGACATGCGCGAGGTCTTCGGGCGGCAGAATCATTTGAATAGCACCGCGAGGGATTCAACCGCGTAGTCAATCATGGGCTGAGTCAGGCCTGGATACACACCAATCCAGAACACGCGGTCCATGACGAAATCGGTGTTGGTCAAAGGGCCCACTTGGCGGCAGTCGATATCGGCGTAAGCGGGCTGGCGCAGCAGATTCCCGCCGAACAGCAGGCGGGTGGCGATTTTGCGGCTTTCTAAATGCTTCACAATCTGCTGGCGGGTGAGCCGACTGGTTTCGCGCACCGCCAGCGGGAAGCCGAACCAGCTTGGATCGCTGCATCTGGTGGCTTGCGGCAGAATCAAAAATTCTTCCAAGTGGCTCAACCCGGCGCGCAAAGCGGCAAAATTCCTTCGGCGGGCTTCGAGAAACGCGGGCAGTTTCTTTAGCTGCGCGACGCCCACCGCCGCCTGCATGTCGGTGGCTTTCAGGTTGTAGCCGATATGCGAATACGTGTACTTGTGGTCATAGCCGCCATCAAAGCGTTTGCCGCAGGTATTGTCTTTTCCGGGGTCGCACCAGCAATCGCGGCCCCAATCGCGGAAGGATTCGACAATCGTTTTCAGCAGCGGTTTCGACGTCATGACACAGCCGCCTTCGCCCATGGTGATGTGATGGGCGGGATAAAAACTGGCGGTGGACAGATCGCCGAAGGTGCCGACTGGACGGCCGTTATAGCGCGAACCCACCGCGTCGCAGCAGTCTTCGATCAGCCACAACCCGTGCTTGCGCGCGAATGCGGTGACGGCGCTGACATCAAACGGATTGCCCAGCGTGTGCGCCAGCACAATGGCGCGGGTGCGTTCACTTCTTGCTTGTTCTAGCCATTGGACGTCCACGTTATAAGTGGGAATCTCTACATCGACGAAGACCGGCTTCAGACCGCATTGCAAAATGGGATTGACGGTGGTGGGAAAGCCGGCGGCGACGGTGATGACTTCATCGCCGGGGCGCAGCCTTCGGTCTCCCAATTTGGGCGAGGTCAGAGCCGTGACGGCGAGCAGATTCGCGGACGACCCCGAGTTCACTAGGGTAGCCGCGCGAACGCCCATGAATTTGGCAAATTCGCGCTCAAACTCGGCCGCGAATCGCCCGGTGGTGAGCCAGAAATCGAGCGCGGAGTCAACCAGGGACTGGATTTCGGTTTCGTCGAAGACGCGGCCAGAGACGGGCACGGCAGTCTGGCCGGGAAAAAAGCCTTTCGCTGCAAAGGCGGCGGCGTGATATTCGCTAACCAGCGAGCGGATTTGCAGCCGCAAGCTCTCGGCTTCCGTCATCAGTTCCTCCCGCAAAGTATTCGCGATACCATTCGATGGTGCGCCGCAAGCCTTCTTCCAGCTTGAATTCGGCGCGCCAGCCTAGCTCCGTGCGCGCGCGTTCGGCGCTCAGAAATTGCTGGCGGATTTCGTTTGAGCTTTCGTTGCGGATATCCGGCTCCAGCGTGCTGTTCATTTGCCGCAGAATCAGGCGCACCATTTCCAGAACGCTGACGCGGCTTTCGTTCGAAAAATTGAACGCGCGCCCGCGCAGGCTTTCGTCCTGCCACAAGCGCAATGCCAGCAGCAGGTATGCGTTCACGCTGTCTTCCACATACAGGTAATCGCGCTGATAGTGGCCGTCGGAGCGAATGACGGGGCGCTCACCGCGGCAGACGGAGCGGATGGTTCCGGGCACCAGACGGTTCCAGTTCAAATCCCCACCGCCGTAAAAATTTCCGCAGCGCGTGATGGCCACCGGCAGGCCGTAAGTGGCGGCGTAAGTCTGCGCGATGATATCGGCGCACGCTTTGCTGGCGTCATAGGGATGGCGGCCGCCCAGCGGCATGTCTTCCGTGCAGGGAAGAATTGCCTGCTCTCCATACGCTTTGTCAGATGACGCCACCACAATGGACTTGACGTGCGGCGAAAGGCGGCAGGCTTCGAGGAGATTCCACGTTCCCCCGATATTGGTTTCAAACGTGGAGACGGGATTTTGGTTGGCCACGCCCACCGAGGTCTGGGCGGCCAGGTGGAAAACGGTGTCAATTTGATAATCGGCAACGATGCGCTGGAGCAAGGCGCGGTCGCGGATATCGCCTTGCACTGCTTTTGCATTTTGCGGAACTTGGTCGCGCACCAGGCAGACGATGTCGGCTTGCAGCTTAGTTAAACGGCGCGCGAGACAGCTTCCGACAAAGCCTGCGGCGCCAGTTATCAGGACAGGGCGACCGCGCCAACTCATGCAGGCTCGCAAGCGAATTGCAGTCGCGATAGTATTTTAGGGACCCGTATGACCAGCATGGAAACACCTTTCGATTTAACCGGCAAGACCGCCCTCATCACCGGCGCAAGCAAAGGATTGGGCAAAGCCATGGCGCTGGCGCTCAGCCGCGCGGGTGCTTCCATCGCGCTGGTGTCGCGCGACCAGGCCAAGCTGGCCGATGTGCAGTCGGAAATTGCCGCCCATGGAACCTCAGAAATATTTGTGGCCGATGTGCGCCAGGAGTCTCAGGTGGAACAACTGGAAAAGCAAGTTTCCGGGCGTTTCGGCAAAATAAATATCCTG
>Ga0116230_10001382_pt1 | contig 22980 bp, 11 predicted proteins | sample S1TSphfallax_3_FD_88678 | JGI IMG/M metagenome (GOLD analysis project Ga0116230, IMG submission 88678) | Host-associated microbial communities from peat moss isolated from Minnesota, USA - S1T2_Fd - Sphagnum fallax MG | ecosystem: Host-associated > Plants > Peat moss > Unclassified | place... | reverse complement strand
TGGCTTGTGGTATGAACAATTGGTACATGATCTAAGCATTTTGGCTCATGGTCGAAAGAAATATAATATTGGTAAGCATGATGACTTATGGCCCAACCATTTTTGGCTTGTGATCTAAACATTTTAAACTTGTGGTTTGGGTTCGCAAGTATGAACATTTTGACATGGAATATGAGCGAGCATTTTGGCATAGTGTACATTAAAGTAAAAGTGCTTTAGGCTAGAAAAATGACCACTCCTCTAAATCAATTGACCATGAAAACAACACAAATGACATAATCTACTTTTTCAAACATGTATTATGATATTAAACAACTGTCTTAAGACTTAGAAAAGAATATTTCATAGTTCATAAGAGAATTGCATCATACATATATTGCAAAACAAGACCAATGTCTTTATCATCATTATATATATTTAAAAAATGTCCTTGTGTGTTGAGTACACCCAACAAGAAAAGGACAAACACATAAATATTTAGAACATAAATATAATTTTAAGATTATGTAATACATTTCTTCTAGCTTGATTGATGTTCCAAGTTGGGCCAAAAGTTTCAATCTCAAGACAATAATATCAATGTTTTGGCCTAGCATTTTGGCCTAGGGTTACAATAAGCTGGGAAAGTGCTTAAGAATATTGTAAGCTTAGATGCAAAGAAAATATATGTAAGTAACAGAAAGAGTCGGGGGTTCAGTCATTCCGTCCCGTCCGCCGCCGCTCCCTCCTTACCAACGCGCTTACTTCTGGACGCTGCAGTCTAGTCCGACTGACTGTCCGTCCGTCCGTCCGTCCGTCCGTGGTCCACCATTGCCCGCTCGTCGCGGAGCTGGAAATCCGCGTGCATTTGCGTCGCGACAGATGACAAGCTGCGACGACGGACTTTCTTCGCAACACGACGAGAGAGAGATCTTCAAAATCGAGAGAGAGTGACACGCACACACACCACACAGGCACTACAGGCACTAGAGAGAGAAAGACACTAACGTTTCCTGTTTGAAAGACTGGAGGACTTTGTGCACCTCGTAAGGTTTGGGTGTTATGGGTGTTGCAAAGAGAGCGGCTGTTGTGTAGAGAGGGGGTGGTCGTGGTGGTGATAAAGAGACGGAGAGAGAGAGAGAGAGAGAGAGAGAGAGAGAGAGAGATTTTTTATTAAAAGTATTGGAAATGGGGCAAAAGAATTTGTAATTGTTCAGTCGAGGAAAGAAGTCTCGTCTAGTGAACGGTTCGTTTGCAGGTGGTGTAGAGGAGTGGCGAGAGGGCGGACTGGGAATTGGGTGGGAGGATAGAGAAAGCAAAAACTGCGAAAGATCCCGATTGTTGAGAAAAAAAATTGTCCACAAAGACAATTGCAGTAAACCTCATAGACCCATGTTGTAGAATTTGCACACACAGAGAGATTTGAGAGATACCCAGAGAGAGAATTTCGAGAATTTGGTTCAGGAGTTTGAATGATTTCGTTTCAGACCTAATCGAGTTCTTGCATGCAGCTGAGAAGGTTACAGATGAGTAGAGCATAGCCACGGATTTAGAGTTGAAGAAGACCAGCTTGAAGAAGAGCCAGTCTGAGAAAGCCGGATGCTGAAGAACAACAACATGACAAGGGAGACGGAGAAAGTATGGGCAAAGGAGTTAGGGTGCCAAGCAGCCATCAAGTTCCAGAGCACAGCATGCTCTGATATCCGGGTGAACAAGGTGTACGTGCTGCTGCTACTAGCACTGGGCTTCTGTTTTCTCATTGCCCAGACATATCCTCTAATCCAAGTGTTGGAGACAAGCAAGATTTGGTGCACAGGCAGTAGTGGCAGCAGCTCATTACAAGCAACAGCAGTAGCAGGAGCAGCAACAACAGCTTCTGACAACACCAACCCTAATCCTTTGTCTGTGTCTTTCTTGCATGAGAGGATCAACAGCTCTACCATAGATTTGAGCCATGGACAAGTGCGTGTCTTCAAGCCACATGGCATGGCAGCTCATCTTTTCATTGAGATGGGAACCTATAGAGGCGGTCCCAGAAGTTTCTCAATTGTGGGATTGGCATCAAAACCCATTGACATCTTTCATCATCCTCCATACGCTTGTGAGTGGATCTCAAGAGGAGGAGGAGGAGGAGGAGGAAGCTCAGAAGCAGCAGCACCTGTTGTTGTCAAGGGTGAGGTTCACAAGATTCTTCCAGACTGGAACTATGGAAGGCTGTATACAGTTGTTGTCCTCACGTGCAAGTTCAAGGAGGATGTCGGGACTGACAAATCTGGAGGTGATCTTGTCCTGTATGCAAGTTATGGCGACAAGTACAGAGAACCTGAGAGGATAGTTGTTTTTACAGAAGTGAAAGATGAGTACAATGCAACTCTCTTCGACCCTCCATTTCCTTATGACTATGTCTACTGTGGGTCATCAATCTATGGTGATGTTAGCCCTCAAAGGATGCGGGAGTGGATGGCATATCATGCAAATTTCTTTGGGAATCGATCCCATTTCTTCTTTCATGACTCAGGAGGCTTTCACGACGATGTGAGGAGGGTTCTGGAGCCATGGATTAAGCAAGGTCGTGTGACAATTCAGAATATTCAGCAGCAAGAGATTTATGACGGTTACTATCATAACCAGTTTCTGGTTGTGAATGACTGCTTGTTTCGGTCTCGGTTTCTGGCAAATTGGACCTTCTTCTTTGATGTGGATGAATACATGTATGTCAATCCTGCCACCACTTTGTCTGCTGTGCTTGAACAAGACAAGAACGTCACTCAGATCACAGTTGAGCAAGTACCCATCTCCAATGAAATCTGTATCCGAGACAACTCTACAAATGATTATTCAAGGTCTGTTGTAACTCCATCTTTCCAACATACTTTTTTCTTTTTTCTTTTTTGAATGGTCATAAATGGCTGATAAAAGCTTGATTTGCAGCTCACAATGTTATGGGTTTCTTCATCCTGAACATCCTGCTTATTTGAGACTTTGATGTTGTCTGAATCATGAAATGCTATATATATGTATGTACTGATGTGTCATGAGTTTGGTTTTCTGGTCCAGGAAATGGATATTTGAGAAGCTTGTGTACAGAAAAGTTTTGAAGAGGGGGATTAGGTACGACCGAAAGTATGCAGTGCAAGCGAGGCATGTGGAGGCAACAGGGGTTCATATGTCAATGAACATGCTGAAAGGGAAGAATCTGTATGTGAAAGGTGATCAGATTCGATACTATCACTACCATGGCACCCTTGACAAAAGGAGTGAAGTTTGCAAACATTTTGTGGATCCAAGAAACAAGACAGAAGTTGTCACAGTCCAACATGAAAACCACCGGATAGATGAGACTATGTTTGAGATTGTCGCTCCTACCAAACAATTTGAGCTAGAGACAATCGGAAACTTACCCACAATTATTTAGCCCAAGAAAGACACTGTCTCCAGCTAACACACTCTTGGGAAAGTTGTGATGCTGTGGCATTATCAAAACTGTAAACAAGGCCCTCCCCCGGTGCCTTGATCTCCATGGATGTTTTTGGTTGATGCTTGTCTTCTGCTTTCTTGACCCCTGCAATCCCAGCCCTGCAAAATGGGCAAATGCTGGTGGGGATCTCATTCACTGGTCCTCATTGCTCAAGATAAAGGGGGCACGCAACACAAAGTTCACCTTGGGGCTTGCTCAGTCAAGAAAGATTGAGCCTGCCTCATGGCTTTTTTGGATCTCCAGTTTCCCATGAGTGTGTGGCAGTGCAGCAACTGAAAACACCTATGACCCCACCAGATTGTGTGACACATCTTGTCGCAGCAGAAAAAGTTGCCTGCTTCCCAAGGGGAAATTTGAATTGAAGGATCTCTCAATTCAAGAGACAAAGAGGAATTTTGAGGAAGTTCAAGCTTGGTGCATTCTGCAGGAATCTGTCAAATCAGAGTTTTCTTTTTTTGTATTTCTTTTATTTTTCCAGTTCCATCAGAATTCTAGTTAGTGGGGTTTTGCATGCTAAATTTACGGAGGCTTAGAAGAAAGATTTCTTGATTATTTGATGCCAGAACTGCGGAGTAGAATGCAGCAGCCTGGTTTGCTTTTGGGGGTACATTGTACAGGACTGAAAACCCCCATCATAATTTGCAGCTGGGACTGACCCAGTTTGTGGAAAGAAAATTATACTGCATAAGAATTGTTTGTTAGAGCACCTCCACTGCCAGCAGTTTAATGGCCATTACAGAGTGCTTTGGATGAAGTATGCGCTTTCAATAAGGTGAGACTGAATTTGGACCAGTGTTGGCAAGTTCAGGGTATGAGGCACATTTTCCAGCTGGTTCTGGGTCAGTTTTTGAGGTTTGCAGACTGGAAGTTCAGAATTTTGTTGAAACCAGATCCAGATCTGGACTCCCTCATATAGGTATAATTCTTTGGTTGAAATTCATTTATATCAAGGTTATTTCGACATGTTAAATGTCATTTGACATATGAACATGTGTTGTTCAGGTAGGCTTCAAGTGAATATACTAACATTGTGCGAGAGATCATTAACGAAGGAATAAATGTCATTGTGAAAGGTGAGAATAGAAAAAAATGCATTTGCATTTATCATGTGGAAACAATCATGATGGAGATGTTTTGATACTATGAACATGATATTCAATCTCTTCTTTACTTTTCCTTTTTTTAATTTTTTTTATAATAAATCATGAATTTTATAAATTTGTATGATTTCTTGTAATTATGTAAATATTATGTGGGAGTTATATGTTTAAAAGCATGAGGGAGCAAATGTGAAAGCTTGCAATTTTATATATTCCTCAATGATTTAATATTTTAGTTAATCAATTGCATGTTAACCATAAATGACTTGACTTTCAACCTACTCTCACTATTTATCACATCAAAATCTTTGAAAACTTTGAGATTTTTTTTTTTGTATGTTATTATTTAAAAGTGCATGATTTATACTAAGTTTATTTGTTTTTCACCTTTTCATCTAACAACGACACCTTTACATTTGATGGCCTATTAAATAATGCATTATTTGTGTCTTGAAACATGAATCTATAATTAGAATTGAAGTTTTTGACCCACATCATGATTGTAAATTGTAAAAGTCCTAAATTTCAACATTTGGTTTCATATGAAAAGAACATGTGTTAATGTGTTTAATCCATTAAACCACACTTTATATCCATACATTCTTTCATGGATTTTACCTTGTTTAATTTTCATAATGTTCACAACTCCCATAAATGGTAACATTGAATTGTTTAACATGATGGTAGCTTTTGGTTTGTATTGAAATTATAAATAAACTAATATGAAATCCATTATAATTACAATTTAAAGCTAAAAATTTGAATTTATTTTGATATTTTCAAATTTAATAATGGTTGTAATGAAAATTAAGAATAGTATAACATCCTTGTAAATTTGTGAATTCACCATTTCCAAACCTAGGTTAAACACCATTCATTTTGTAGCTTTGTTTAACTCCTTTTCATGCACTAGAGAATTAATGAATTTTTAAAAGATTAATACTACAAAGGAAGCTCAACACAATTAAAGAGTTGTTGAACCAATCTTAAGGCATTCATTTCATACCATCTAAATTCATGAAATCATAAGACCACAAATATGTTACAACTTGCCATCACAAGGAAAGTTCATGGGATTGCAACATATGAAGCCTTGAACTTCTTTGGACTTTGAAGGAGCCTAAAGAAAGCTAAATACAAAATTGTGAAAGATGCACAAGCAACCAAGATCCCTTAGATTGTTGGCTCAATTGTAAAACTCTTGCCTCCAACACTTGTTGCCACTCTTTCCTTCTTCCTCATCATGTACATAAATCCCACATACCTAAATGCAAGAAAGTAAATAATCAATACCTTGGCAATCTAACAAACAAACCATTGGGAAATAGAGGTATATATTTCTTTTTGAAAAGGGGGATGATTTTGTTGAAATAATTAGTTGCATTGCCATGTGTAAAGGCTTAGGGTTTGCTATAAGACTCTTCTTTTGTTTTTACATGTGATGCACATTTTGACATGAAACCATAGCCAAGAGAATGCAAGAAAAGAAGGGCTTATAAGCAATAAAGACAAGTTGAAAACTTCAATCCAAATAAGCTCTCAATGCAATTGTTTTCCAAAAATAAAAATTTCACCTCTTGCACAAACATAACATTCTAACATATCAAAAGAAGTTCTTTTGATGAATAGCCTCAACAAACCTACAATAGCTACTCACGAGCCTAAAATGGCCCTAAACAACCCTAATTTAGTTATTTGCAACTAAAAGATCACCTTATCACATCATACATATTTCACCAATGCAACTTGGAAGACCTAGACTTCATTCTTTACAACATAGAACATGTAACATCTTCATGACTTGAGCAATCAAGATTCTCCCAACATATTTAATGCCAAGGGTCACATTGCTTTCAACAACTTCATAAATATGGTATTACAACAAATGAAGTGTTACAAGCAAGTGTAGTTCATCCCTTTCAAAAGAACTAAACATTGTTGGGTTTGATTAATGTTCATCATAAGTATTTTTGAAGTTGCAAAATTTGTAAAAGTAGTTCCCTTCTAAATGCCCCATGTTTTTTCATCACACATATACAAGAAATAAAATTTGCATTGTAATCTTTCTATGTTATTAGCTAATGCCTATTACATAGGTGAATTATTTATTTGGCATTTTTTCTCTTGTCTCAACATTTTGTAACATGTCTTCTTGGGAGCAATCACCATGTAGTCCGAAATGATATTGTATAACACTAATGTAAGTAATTTCAATTGTAGAAGATAAATAAAAGGCATAGAAATGATAATTAGTCCCATTACACAACTTGGTTAGTGCAAAATTGGAGCATTTTTGGTGCACAAATGAACCATGGGCAAACATGGATTCACAAGACTCACCATGACCTATACTTGAAGGAAGCCACCACCTTCCCCTTATAGTATTATTTGTGCCTGACCATAGGCCCAACACCCAAATGTCATTTTGTCTCGAGACTTCCAAGTTGAAATCCTGAAATTCCCTAAATTTAGACTTTTGTGACTTTGGAGGCTCATAACTTTGTGTGAAGACCTCTAATTGAGGTGAAATTGAAGCAAAATTGTAGCTCTCATTGAGATCTTTCCAACAATATGTGGCATGCCACCTACACACAAGGAAATCAGGGCGATTCTTGACTTTTAGTGGTCCGAAATCAAATTGTCAATTTAACTCTCAGCTTTTCTTTTGGCCATAATTTATGTTTTAAGTGCCCAAATGGATCATGTGAACCCATTTTAGCTTTCTAATGGTATAATGAACTCTTCAATCTAATGAGTTTTGACCTCTGTAATTGCCTTTTGAAGATTTGAGAATCCATCGGAACTCCAATTCCCAAAATGAGAATTCATTTGGGAATGTGAGAATTCATTTGGGAATGTGGGGATTCACTTTCTCACACTTTCCTACATTCTCGGGAACATGAAATGTGTTTCCTAGGCTTCACTATTGGCTCACATCTTTGCAAGCCTTTGCTTTGGTCGCAAACCCAAGGCTAGGGTTGTAACACAACACATGTCAATTTATCATGTTCATCCAAGTATGTGCCTCCCAAATATATTCAATTAAATGGTAATCCAATAATGTACAATTTGTACCACCCATCTTGAAAAGGTTGGACTTTTGGTAATGATGTTTTGTATATTTACATATAAGATTAAATCAAAAAATACATACACATATTAAAAATTTGGGCTTCAAATTGCTTCACATTTTTAGTGACAATCAATTGACATAAGGTCAAAATATAAAGTTATTGAAATAAATTTCATAAAATATAATTTACCACTAAACATTAGTAATCCATGATCATATAAATTTTTTTTGAAATCATTTTTTCCCATTAATCTTAACATATGAAAATTAATTTTCATATACTAAAACATTAATATTTCTAGCACGTCTGATGTCCTTTTGAACACCTTTGTTCCCTCAAAAAAAAATTTGGGGCCTTTCCAACCACCAATGTTACAAACCAAAAGCTACCATCATGCTAAATTAATTGTTACCACTTGTTGGAATCATGTACATTATGAAAATGAATCAATATCAAATCCATTAAAAATGTATCTAATGCATCTCCAATGCATCTAATTCAATTAATGAGACAATGAAAAAAAATTGTAACCCCAAGAACAAATTCATTGGATGTAGAAAAAAAACAAGATTTAATAGATTCATAATATTTTAAAACTACTTGAATAGTTTTAATTAATGTAGTACAAAGGTAGTTTCAACACATGTTTGTAATTTTGTAATTTTCATGTTAAATGCATTCAAATATTCCAAAATATTTTTTATTTTCATTCACAATTTTTTATTATTTGAAAAAATGAATTAAAAATAATATTTTATATAAATAATATATAAATGCCAAAGATGTCAAAGGCACTACAATAATAAATAAAATGTCATTATAAAAATGACATCCATGTATAATAAATAATGTAATAAACAAGATGTTTGATTTTTAATAATAGTTCATATTTGCAAAGGAAACAAGGTTCATCAAATGAATTTTAAAATACATATAAACCATTTGATTTCATCAAGTTGTGTTTGTTTCATGGCAACATTTTCATTTTTTATCTTATTTTGCAATGTCAACAATAGTTTTAAAAGTTTTCATAAGTTGTAGGGATATTTTTAATTCATATAATAGGAAATCGTCAATTCTTATATTGTACGCTTATTACGATTAATCATCAAACAATGACATTTTTAATTAAAGAAAAAAATCTTGGTGAAATGCCCATATTATTTATTTTTTAAATTGAATTTCTATTTAATGAATTAAAAAAAACAAGTAATGAAAATATCACAAACTTATTGATGATGAATACATAGAAGGAACACCATTTTTATTCAATAGAAGATTCACATAAAGATCTTTTTATATATTTATGATATGAAAATTTGGGTTGTCAAACATACCATTATCCCAATAGATTATTAGTAACCATTAATTTTGTCACAAGACATGCACACAATTATTTTTATTTGTTTATATTATGTGCACAATCTATGTTTTGAACATCACTTTCACATGATGAATGGAATTCATTCATGATTCATAGGCAACTCTTAATTCACTTTTAATTAAGTCCTAATTAATTCATAATTTACTTGTAGTTAAAGAATGTTTTAAGAAACTTTTGTAGTTGGTGGGCACATGCAAACCTCCATGGAAGCTTCTTTCAACTAGGTGGCCAAAAGGGTATAAATAAAGATAGGACTCCCATTACTTTGAATCTATTCAACACTAGTTTGAGGTACAATCTTACAATGGTTTTTTGTGTTTACATTTTCTTACTTCATTGTAATAAAGATTTGTTTATACTTTGGTCTTGCACATTTCATGTTTTGGGTTTTACCCTTTATGTTCTCATTTTGATTATTTTATTTTGTGTTTTGAATTTAGATTTACACATATCCTTTTGTCATATGTCTTTGTAGTTTTTGTGCTCATGACATTTGCATCAAAATTAAAAGCATTGAAAAAACAAGGAAAAGACAAATATCCTTGGGGAGTGAGAAAAGTTTCTAAATGTTCTTCAAGTGACACACTAGAATTCAAACCTATATGGAATTGAGGTGGGAATAACATTGTAATGCAACTTGAATTGAATTTAAATTTAGTTGAATTGAATTCAAATACATTGAATGGAATTTGAAATCCAATTCAACAATTGAATTAACATTCTATTGAATTGAATTCAAATTCAATAAAGAACAAATGGGATGCAAATTGGTGGAGAAAATATTCAAAATCTTCTTGTGATTTTGGTGTTGGAAAAGAAAATTTAAAAAATACACAAATTCAAAAAGACACATTTCCATGGCTTTTTAGTTGGGATTGAACCCTAAACGAATTCAAGTTTGAAACTATCCAATCTACAATGACAACTTATGAAACTTAAAGTTGTCCCACCTAAAGCAACTCTTATGAATCATTGTCATTGGAATTGTAAAAAGAATTAAACTTAATTTTCATTCAAAATGTTATTTTCAAACCAAACAAATCCAACATTTCCAAAAACTTTGAAGCTTTAGACCGTTGTGATTGTTCAAAAGTAGGGTTGTTAGGCCAAGGTTTTAAAAGACATCCAAGATGGGACGTTAACTTACCAAATGTCTCAAATCTAAATATCCCTATGAAAAATTTGGATCAATGGGGCATTTTGGTTTACATAAGCTTGGCGAATGACAAAAACTCACATGGACAACGCCAAGGATGATAAGAAATGGCGAAGGAACAACATAAAAGTAGGACTGCCAACAAACAACAATGAAATTGCAACAAAAAACAATAAGGGATGTCAAAAAGGTATGTTGCAAACACCTTGAAGGGTGCCAAGTTTGGTAGGAAATTTTGGTTTTAGAGGAAAAGGTGACACCATGGGATATTGAGAGCTCCATATTTGTACTTTGGACCTATAAATAGATGCAAAACACACAAGTGCGAAACATACAAAGATATCCAAATTTATTGTGCATTTAAAATAGTGTCCCTTTATATTGTCCAATTTTTCATGTTTTTATGAGTTTGAATCAGGGTGGCATTTAAAATAGTCTAGTCTTGCTTTATAGGTCCAATTTTGCATGTCTTATGGGTGTGTATCAGGTTTTTTTCACCAATTTTATGATGTAGCCAAACTGGTGGTAATCCACAAGTAACTTTAGCCAAATTTGGCTATAGACCACATATGATGAAAGTTTTTAAAGTAAAGAAAGAATCCTTTTACATCTTGGCTACCTATTGAAATCTGTTGTAAAAATCTGACTTCTTCAAAAAAATTCCAAAATCTGGCAAGTTAGGGCCATTTTTCCCACAAAAGACCTTCGTATGTGTTGAAATCATATTTTTTCAACTTGAAAAACTGTGAAAACTCTGGCCCCCAAACAAATAACACTGGCATGGATGTAGAAATAATTGACACTTCCCTTTCTCATAGTATCTGTCCCTCTTTTGCCATGTTTGATTTTGCAAGCCAATAGAAAATCCAGTCGGTTTTTTGGAGTGATTGTAAATGCAACAAAAACCACACTGTACTACTAAGCACTGTTGTTTAAATAATCACTTTGCACTTTCCTAAGTTCAGAATCCATAACCCAACAATCACTTTTTGCACTTCTCTCATCAAAGTTCAAAGTCCAAAATCCCCACATCAGAATGCCCATGTGCATGCAGAAGAATCACCACAAACAAATGACATATTCTCTGGACCTTGGACACTACAAATATAGTGCCAAAGAATCAACAGAAGAATCACAAACAATGATGAGTTCTCTCTACCTTAGACACCAAAAAAATCGGTGCCAGAGAATTTAAAAACACCGTGTTGGCATTCAGTGTATTTCATCATAAGAGCTCTGTGAAACTGCATCCTCATACATGGGAGATCCACAAGGACAGGGGAAATCCTTACTTTACATCCAAAATTTGGCACCTGTGGGTCTGTAGTTAAACTCATTGGAAAAAAGCATGACACCAAAAAAAGGAAAGGAAAAAAACAAGAAGAATACTCAACTTCTACAGTTGCCTTTTGTTTACTGCATAATTTGATGTGTAAAGCAATTTCAAAGTAAGAATCTGAGTGAAGGTTAGTACTATGTACTTCGGCTGATTTCAATGAAAAGTGGCAGCTGAGGTCCAGAAAATATGCTTTCCCTCGTATTCGCCCTTCTGCAACCATGTTCTGAGTCGCCAACCAATTTTATCACTGTATTTTCAGCAATGCTGACATCAGCGAGTACAGCAGCTACACTTTTGCCTACAACATCTGCCACCCATGTATCAAATATTGTGCTCCCCCACCAAATCACAGCCAAAATATGCTCCAGGACTGTTACATCAACCTCCAAAGATGCCCCTTCTGTTGTTATCCGCTCAAATGCTTTTGTGAGCTGGGCAAGCACACGGCCAGCAACCCCAGAAAAATCATAAGGTTTCAACACTACAGCATAATCTAGCAATTCACAAAACTTGTCAGACAACCTGTCTCGAGCGCACCCAAGAACCCTGTCTCTTGTCATATCCTCATCTTCTGCCTGGTTGCGCCTGCAAGCTTTCTGTGATTGGCCAGTGGTAGCACTTGACAAGCTGTCCTCATTTTCCTCTGCCAACAGGTTCAAATCTAGTACAAGCGCTTGCCTCTGTGAGAAACTCAACTTGGGTCGCTTCAATTGCACCCTTTGCTCTGGTTGTCGGAGGATAGGCCAATCTACTTTCCTTTTGAGAAACCCATTCACTGGATGCACAAGCTCACCATTAGCTTCTTCTGTATCCAGCAATACTGCCTCACGCTCGAAAACAGCAGTGTTATTCTGTGACTGGAAAATAACCTTACTGCTATGGGTATCTTCAACCAGTAGGCGCATGGTTCCACCCCCTAAGTCTACCAACTTCTCCTCCAAAAATTTCAAGCTCCCTAGGCTTTGCTCAGGGACCAAATCCTCTGCCCCAATACTGGAAGTCATTAAGACAATTACATTACCAAAGTTAACTTCCCGTCCACTAGAGTCTGCCATCTTGCCCCTCTCCATAGCACGCAAAAGGCTACCACGTACTACAGTGTCTGCTTTATCAATGTCCTCCAGTAGTAAGACAGAAATGGGTTTCATGCGTACAGCTTCTGCTAGCCTGTCTAAAGAGCTCCGGCCCCTACAGCGTACACCATTACGATCTGTCTCAAGTTTTGACACTGTTTGGTCCCCAAAACTCAAGAAAACTAGGTTCTCCTCACTCCCTGCAACTATCTCTGCAAGTGCTTTTGCAATCAGCCGTTTTGCCACTGGATCAGGTCCAAGGAGAAGTAGCCATGAGTCAATTTTAGGCACCACACCTCGCATCCGTCCCATACCAGACCTACAATTCATTACTGTGGAGGTAATAGCTGCCACTGCCTCACCCTGCCAGCCCACCCTTGATAGAAGGGCTTTATACAGGCCCTTCAATCTATCTGTAATTCTTTCCTGGGATGGTAGTGGCAGGCCTTGGTTTATACCTGGTGCTGGTGTATTTGTCACAAGAGTTTTTGGTTGAGTGCCTTTAGAAGAAGCCATTTGCCATGGAAATCCCCTTAAAGGTGATGCATTGCCAGTCCTCTCCTGCATCCGCTCCTGATGAATCTGCCACTGAGGGCGGCGTTGCAAGGGGTTGCCACTAACAGTGGTGTTCTGGAGACTCACTGAACAACTAGAAATGAGGGAGGCACTAGGCTGACCAAGAGCAAGATCTGTCTGCACTGACATCTGACTTGTTCCATTCTGTGCCAAGGTGACACTAGTTCCAGGCATGATGTCTTGCTCTGCAGAGGCTGAAATCACACTGCTCTTGTCATTTGGCCCACCAATGTCAGATGTGCAGACCACATCATCTCTCTTATCCTTGGCACATAGGGGAGCATCTGCCTGTACAGTTGTCATTGGGTTCACTGTATCTACCCTGCATGAAGAACTCTGTGCCCAGTGTGGTAAGGTAAGTGGGACTTGTGATTGTTTCTTTGACAATGGTGAGCCCATTGAATTCCCCTGCCGAATTGCACATGGTGGGAATGTATTTGATCCAAGCCCTGCCATACAGGTTCAAACTATGTTATTTTCCCATTTCATAGTTTGGATGATACTTACTGAAACATTTCCAACTTCCAGTAAAACCTTCTAGAGTATTCGGGACTAAATGCAAGTGTGTTACCATGATGCTGGTGAAGATGTAAGTGAAATTATGCAATCAACAACCGGCTGCTGAGGTGTGTTTTGAGAATGGTTGGCACAACTCTAACATAACAGCAAGGAAGTGTAATGACGTCAGCAAAGAAATTGCATGCAATATCTTCAAAAATGTTCATATCAAAAGACTCATTAAGTTTTCATGTAAATCAATTGAAAAAAGATAGTATTCTTACTGTGAGTCTTGCCATCCACCAAACTTCCATTTGCTAACTTCTGGCTTAGGGGACAAGACTCTGTCTTCAGGATTGAAGAAACAGGAACATGAAGATGTGCATGCACACTCTGACATGTTCCTTGCCACTTTCGCTGAAGCTCTTTGAGCTTTTGAATCACTGACTGGCTCTTAACCTGTAACCCATGTACGATACCCACCAGATTTAGTTTCGTACTTTGGAACCTAAACATAACCTTGATGAAACATACCTACTTCCAAACAAGAACAGCAGAATATTTGCATTAGATCTTACCTGAGAGCTGTGAGTATCAAGCCGGCCCTCATTTAGAGCACCCCCTGAAGAGAGGGAGCACCACTCTGCTGGAGCCAGATGCAAAGAAAGCCTCTCATGTTCATGAAGTCGATGTCGCTCTTGTTCAAATTTAGCCAGGCACTCTGTGCAGCATTGAAGCTTATCTCCAACTTCACGATCTCCATAGGAAGGCCTGACAGTCGGCCCTTCATTAGGGATTTTTCCATGCACAGGATACAGTCCTTGACTTGCAGAACCTGGGTCCTTCACCAGTCTGCAAAACCACCTCTTGAAGTTTAGACTTTAAGCTCCATGGCATGTGTAACAGGGTAAAGATTGTCTAAACACTTCAATATCTCACAGGCAAATACTTGTGACACCAATTTCATAAACAGAACTCCAACTCTCATTATCTGGACAGAATCTGTCTTCTTAAATGAATGACTCCTTCCCATTGCTCTCAGCAAAGATTGCCAGAAAGATGTCCCCACAAACAGATGTATGACAAATTTGGCAGAGCAAAAAGGGGCTTGATGTACTTGTCTAGCTGTTGCGATGCAGATGAAGAAGGGGATGCTGTAGAGGCTACTTGCAATGGCTGCAACCCCCATCGCCCCTCCAGCTCAGGGTGTCGAGCCTGGCACCTTGCAAACACCTGCTGGGTTGCCACCCCAACAAACCACAGCCTGCTACCTGCATGGCGTAGCAGTAACCTTTCTAGCTCTGCCACAGCATGTTGTGCAGGACAGAAGCTCGCAGTTCCTTTCTTGACCTGCACTGGATCTGAGAGCCATTGCAAGTCCCCAAGGTGCAGCAGTGCACCTTCTGGCATGCACTCATCAACAATCCTGCTCAGCTCACCAAGCTTCTGTTCTATCTCTAACTGACTGCACAAGGCAAAAGATGATGATGAAAGCTGCGGTTCAAGAACTTGCAGCCCGTGCAATTGCTCAGGCACTTGCCCCTTCTTTATGCGGAGGGCAAGGTCCTTCACAATGGCACTGGCACAGGCAGATGAATCTGAATCCACCACAAGAAGGGCATTCCGCTTTGTTGATCCAAGAAGAATCTCCATTAGTCGACAGATATCATTCTCTTTACCTCCAAGTTCAACACCAGGCTGCAAACACCATAACAAATCACTCAATATGCAGCAAGGACACAATATCTACCAATGAATTTTGATTATGTTGTCCTTCTGTCCAGAATTTTGAACACACAACAAATTGCAAAGCTGTTCAATACAATCTTGAAAGAGAGTAATCTACATTGCATAAGAGAAATGCAATCTAACCGACACCCTTGGTCACATTAAGCCATTCAGCATCATATGCATTAGCTTTTAGCATATGAAGGAAAAGCACCATACAAGATCAAGGAAGGCTAAAATTTTCAGCCTAGGATGCAACTCAAGTTGGGACTCAAATTGTGGGAATCAAAGGAAGCACACAGCAAGCATTCTTATGAAAGCAGGACTCTGGTTGTGGAAGGGATAAGCATGGGATGAGCAGAATATTCAGGTTTTACCCTGACAACCCCTGCTGATGACAATCTCAAGCATGGGTGGTCATGGAAGTGGAAGTGATGTGAATAGTAACAGTCTGATATGTCAATGACCAGCAATAGCAACATCTACGGTAGTGACTAACTACCACATATCCCTGCTCAATACATCATTTCCCAGAAGTGAGTGGGGGCCAATGTCAAGCATCAGTCAGCATACTGAGTTTCTGTCACAAATTCTGGAAGTAACAACAAGACTCACCACTGGTGCTGGTTAGCTTTCAAACATAATAGGAGACTGAAACCAAGAATAGAAGGGAGATGCACAAGGAGAAAGAAAAGGACAAGACAGCACTGGAAAAGAAGAGAAGACAGACTCTGAAAGATTTAGGATCCTACAACTTCAAGATACTGAACCAGCATCAAAGCATATTTCCTCACTATTCTAGGATCCCAAAACTATTTTCAAAGACAAACTTAAGGGAACTACACCAGGCACCATCTCCTGGCTCTTGGACATGACAAACATTTGCTTGATTCCAACAAAATTAAGAGTTTGGTTGAGGACTTCAAAAGTATCACACTGCCTACCTCATCAGGCATTACTTTCTGCTGCTGCACCTGAAGACCCTGGCTCCCCACTCCAGGACTACTCAGCTGCAAACCCAGGATTGTTTTGTCACAAGCTTTGACAGGCTCTTGCAGCTTCACAGAGCTGGAGCCCATCAGCAGCTCAGTCTGGGTGCTGGTGTCCTTGCTCTCCATCTGCTCGCAAATTGACAATGGGGAATTTGCTCCTGGCCTGAAGCTTGTGAAGTAGGTTGTGCTCTGAGGACTTGACACTGCCCTGAAGCTCATGAACCCATTCATGTTTAGAGAACTGAATTCTGGTTTTGAACATGGCTTGCCACTTGGTCTCAAGCCTGGGAGGGAACTAGTGCATGGTAAGCAACCTGTGGTGGAAGGAGTCAGAGAGATCAAGGGATTATTGTTGTTGTTGTCTTCAAGGTTGCCCTTGATGTGGGCACTAGAGGATCCTGCTTCCTTAATCACACGGCTGACACTGGGGTCATCCAGCACAGAGATGATGAGCTGCTCAAGCTCAACCTTGACAGCAAGCAGTGGTGGCTGCTGCTGCTCGGGGCAGCACCCACGCCGCTGGTGAGCATGTGCACGCTTTAGTGCAGCAACCAATGCATTTGAGAGTGTGGGCTGTGATGGAGCAGCTGGTCCTGATTGGGCAAGGTGGCCCAGTGCCACATTGAAGCAAACCTCAAGTGCTCGCAAGGGCGTGGGCCCAGCGTGCATCCATGCTTCACGCAGCCGACTTTCAGAATGCGTTAAGAGCATAGCTGCGACATGCAGGGGCTGCACTTGTGCATGCCCCCGCCGTCGCGCCTCTGCTATTGCATGCTTCAGAACTGATTGTGCTGCTGGTGTTAGCGTGTGTTGCACCCAGTTGGCCCCCGCTCGCATCCCTCTACAGAATGACAACTCCAGTCCCCCTCCTCTAGCTATTCAACCTCTCTTGACCTCTTTCTGGGTCTTGAATTCTGCTATGGTCTGCAAACAAAAAACTTTCCTTCAAGAGCAATAGCCCTCTTCATGTTTCTGGCAAGGAGAGATACGCATGCTCCATGGTGGGGTGAAAATCTGCAGTTGCCAGAGAACCTCAGGAAAATTAAAACTGACCACTTTTTCCCTCTCGTAAATAGTGAAATTTTCAGCAACTCACATATGCATTAACAGATCTGTTGCTCAGAATTAATTCATTGGTTTTTGCTCTGAACTTTCAAACTGTAACTCTCACCAGTCTGTCTGCCTAATATGCCTGAATAGACCTATAATCTATCAATATATGTGCCACTTATGCTCATAATTACAAAGTACAAGAATTTCAGATTCATTCATGAAAAACCCACATGTGTGAGGACAAGGGAGACCCTCTCTGCATCCTACATCACTCAGGTACAAATGTAATCAAGGGCAATGGGATATCCTTACCTTTGTGGACCTATTGTAAAACTGATGTAAAGGGCCTGAGAAGAACTCCTTCCAGATTTAATCGGCAGAAATAATTCCAGAATAGTACCGTTGTTTTGGCCTGAAAGAGAAAACCACCAAAAAAAACACTCTTACCACACTTGAACACATGATCAGTCTAGGAAGATCTGCATCACTTGGTCTTAACTGGAACTCACTCTAGTGCATACAAAAAGCAACTTTCCATCCCTTCTACATGCACCAACATAGGTAAAATTGTATGGAAACTACAGAGTCAAGTCATTTTCTGAGGGAGAGGGGTTTTCTATACTTCCAAAAACATGCCAAAGCCAAATTTTGACACAGCAACAACAGCAAACCAATCTCTCTCTCATGAAATACAGCTACTGTTCCAAACACAAACTGTTGCTGTTATCACTAAGGAAAGGGGTTGATGAATTGACCATCCAAATGGCTTCATGGGTACAAAGCCTATGTTTGAACTCTGCAACATAATCAGAAAATTGCAAAATTTCATGGGAATTGTAAGCAAGCACGGTAACAGTCAAGAAGCGATGACAAGTTTTCAAGGGGCACCATCCTCCCTTAATTTTGTCTCAACAAGCATTCTCATGCCTGTTGGCAAAGAAGAAGAACAACCATGCCTATCTGTAGCAAGGACCAAGCAAACCCTTCTTCACACATAACAAATGCAGCTGCAGCAGAAGAAAATCAGAGAAACAGACAAAATCTAGCACTGGAGGAGTACACAATGATGGTGCTGACAACTTCATGTTCATGCCCATCTGGACTATGGATTATCAAGTGTGGCATCATGACACACTAATGACCAGTTTTTCAGAATGGAATATTATGAAGAGAAAATTTTGACAGGAACTGTGCAACAGGGCTCATCTTCTTCTTCACAGATCCAGACAGTTCAAAAGTTTTTGTGAAGACTGCAGTGCCTTCCGGAAAAGAATTTACCTGTGATGACAAGGGACTGGATTTGCACCAGACTTAGCTCCAATAATACATGGTTCTTCTTCTGCAGCATACGAAGAAAAGAGCAGGTTGTGAGCGAACAGAAAGTAGTAGCAGAGATGACAAACTTTGCCTGTTGTCGGTCAGAAATTGGTTTCTTTTCAGCCTCATTGCCGCAAAACATTGGTAACAAAAGGCAACGTCTCCTGCAATATTTACACTTGACAAAGACAACCTCCGAACTCACTACAAGGCGAAATCCTTCTGCGGTACAAACTACACACACCGCTTGCAGGCCTTGAAAGCTCTGCTGCAGCACAAATGTCACTAATCTTTGAGACAAAGAGCTGTTCTTTTTCTCCAAGAGCCCCGTTTTCGCTACGCAAAAAATCGATCCAAGCCTTGATATTCATTCCATGCTTTCCAACAGAAAAAGCTCAATCCCAGCCTTGATATTCCTCCCTTCCTTGCTCAAAGAAAGGAAAAGCTCAATCCAATCCCAAAACAACAAAGAAAACCTCCAAACAAGGAAAGGAAGACGAAAAAAAACCCTAGCAGCAACAACAACGGAACGTCTCCGACACTTCCCCCTGTCTATTACGAGATTTGTGGAAAGAACGAACTTCATCACACCTGTTTGTTTGTTGTTGCATCAAGTTTGCACAGCAACAGAAGTCGATCCTCGCAAATCAAATGCATGCGCCGCGGCAGCACACAAGCCGAGGACTGCCATCCTCATGTTTGTCTGTCGCGTCGTGGTGCACAGCAACAAACAAGATACCTCTGAAGATGATATGATGATGATTCTTCTTCTGCTGCTGCTTCTTCTTCCACGCCTCCGGGTCTCTACAAAGACCACTACTTACTGCCGCTCCAAAGTGCGGTTCTTCTTCTCCGAGTGCGAAAAGAAAGAAAGAAAGAAGGGGGGGGGGGGGGGGGGGAACAAAAAAAACAAAACGCAGAGAAATTAAGAAAGAAAAACCAACCGGAAACAAGATCGTGATTATTTGGCAGAGCACACTGATCAAGTGCACATCATGACTGACAAAAAAACGTTGTTGAGCGAAGAAAGATCCGGAAGATCTTTGGCAATCGCGCGGGCAGACATGAAGAAAAGGAAAGCAAAGAAAGAGGAATCGAACACCATCGCCTGCCTGCCTGCCTGCCTGCCTGTACTCGAGAGCGCGCACACAAAACAAAACCAAAACACACAACAACGCCTCTCACGCAGGCGGCCACATTACGCGACAAGAATGGCCTATCCCAGTGTTCCGGAATAGTAGGATTCCAACGGCGGAATCATCAGGTTCCTCGTGGCCATAATGGCATGTCACGTCGAAATAGCAAATTAGGGGTAGGGTAGGGTAGGGTAGGGTCAGTGCCTTTTTTAATTGGCGAAATAAAAAAATAAAAAATTGAAAATAAAGTGCTTTTGAGGGTTTTCAATCGCCAGAAGAAAGGGGAAAGAATAGTAAAAATCACCAGATTTCTATATTTGGTTTTCAGTGTGTAGCCAAAAATAAAGAAGGATGATTAAAGTTCTGTACTTCACATATGGTCTATAGCCATATTTTGCTAAATCTTAATATGGATGATTGCCACTTTGGCTAAAAACAAAAAAAAACTCCAAAAAACCACTGGGTGGGGTAGGGTAGGGTAGGGAAGGGACCCGGGGGGAGTGTACCACGTTGTCTCTTTTGGGTATCTACCTACTCATCTTTTACTGTTATTGACCCATTTATTTTGTTTCTCTGTTTGTAATTTTTTCAAAAAGCTTTGGTTTGTTTTTTACATACCTAGTCCCTACCGTGTAGTCCATCACTTGCAAAGGTGCTTTTTTTGCCTTTAATGTAAAGAGCTGACTCAACTTTGTCCCTAGTTATTTTTGCCTATAGAGGATGGCAAGATACTTTTTTTAAGTGGTGGAATTTTATTGGCCTTGCCTGCCAAGGCAAGGCTATTGTGTTTTGTATTCATTATTATGGAGTATAGTAGCTTAAGGGATTTTGGCCTCTAGGTAATAGGTCTATTTTTATATGAGGATTTTTGAAAGATGATATTTTGGCTTGTGTCAAAACTTGCGATTAGTTATAGAGTTATAATATCTTAAAGGATTTTGGTTTCTTTTAGAGCACTTTTTGAAGAGTATATTTTTGCATGGTGAAAATATTTGAGTTTTCATAATTCTTCTTTTGCCTTAAGATACTTTTCATGTACGTAAATGGCAAGGCCCCACACAGTGTGACACACCCGTTGTTTTTTTTGGCTAGGAGAAAGGGGGATGTTTCCCAAAGGATAGCTCCTCCTTATGTGAAAGAAAGGTCTTCATTTTAAAAGGTCTTGTGAAGAACCGCCCCCCTCCTATGCTTTCTTTGCCCAATGTCATTGCTACTACAAGGCGTATGTGTTCTTGGGGGCCATAAAGAAACGCTTCAAGGTTTTTTGCTTTGTATTTGAACACACCTCTCCCCCCCTACAGAAGGAAGTTTCGTTCAATTGAAGTAGCCGCCTTGTGCTGATTTGCATGTAGACCGTTTGCCAATTGAAGGAGCCATGTGCTGATCACATGTAGACCTTTTGCCATTTTGAATTTAAAAACCCTTTTTCTGGCTTTGCATTGGTGAAGGCCTACTCCTATGGGCCATTATATAATTTTGGGGGCTATTGCACACACAGGCTACCACCCTTGAGGCTATGACCTTCACATTGCGAGAGGCCCGGAGGAGTAAGCTTTTCTCCTGTACGGTTTGGAGGGGCCAACAAGGCACTCTATAGATGATGAGGGTGTTTTGTGTAGGGGAAGGTCCACGGTCAAGGGCATTATTACAAGGAAGGCTTGCAAGAGAGCATGAGCCTACTTCTAGTAATAATGGCCTCTATAGAGGGCCTTACCAAATGAAAAAGATGTGCCCAAAAAAATTCAAAAGATGAGATTATCCAAAAGAATCACAAGCCAAATACTCTCTACAAGGCTTAAAAACTGGGAAGGTCTACTTGGAAAAATGGAAGATACCATACTTTCCTTTGCCTACGGCAGAAAAGCCCTTCTTGAAACTGGAAGGCCCTGGCAGGCAATTCTCAAAGGTCAAGTTTTGCTTTAGAACGTGCCATCCACATACACTAGTAAATTCTGGGCAGCAGGTCTTTTACATTTGGATATTATTACGTACCACCACCACCACGGAGACAACCAAAGGTACACAAGCAACATGTGGACAAGCTTTTTCTTTTCCTTCTTTATAATTTGTGTTTTTGGAAAAACAACCAAAACTTGTTTTTTTAAGTTGTTACTTTAAAACAAGGTTTGATCAATCCAATGTCAGCACTCAGTTGGGCATCAAAGATGAGACAAGAAAGCTATGTTTGAAGGTGAAAGGGGATGTGTAGCCTTGAGTTGTCGTCGTGTATGCATACCATACCATATACCTTATATATGTTTTTTTTTATTAAAGATTCAATTAAATTGCATGATAAGATAAGATAAGTTTGTATACACACATAGACACAAAACCTTTATGTTCCTTCATATCTACAATGGCAAACAATTCCTTTTGATGTGGTGGCAATATCAACAGCAACACCAAAGTTGGCCAAAAAAAAGTTAAGTAGGGTCACAAGAACTCCCCCATTTCTGCAGAAATTCAGGGAGTGTTTTTACTGGCAAATTTGAACCGAGATGATTCCAGTGTTAGAATCCTATGTGCCCAAGCGACTTCTATCTATCAGAAATCCATCAAAAAATGTAATGTTCTTTCCTTAAGTACCAGTCTACCAATGATGACTACTCTTCTAAGAACAGAAAATGGCAGTCAACACACCCTCCTCTTAGGTATGAAAGAGCAAGCTGGTGATCCTCCTCAGTCAGCTCTCTGGCACAACAACAACTAGAGAAAAAACTCTTAACTCCGGGATAGCCCCACCCCACCTCTCCCCAAGCTCTCTTGCCACAACAAATCAACAACACAAATGAAACACACCCTCGGGCTATTAAACTGTGAAACAATTGGACAACCTGAAGTCTACATAATTCTTGGGGTCAGTTCCACACGGACTTCTACAGTTCTGTCAATCACAAGAACTGATTTGATTTTCTGTGACTGTTGGCAGCCAAAAGTTGGGACGTGCGGATAGAGAAGCAGCAGATAGACAGGTGGAGGGGGAGAGAGACAGAGAGAGGGGGGGGGGGGGGGGGGTTATTGGAAAAATTTTGTTTTGAAAATTTTTTTTGCCCATTAAAAATTCTTTCTTACTCCCAAAGATTATTTTATCTTTTCC
>Ga0116230_10001380_pt1 | contig 22980 bp, 13 predicted proteins | sample S1TSphfallax_3_FD_88678 | JGI IMG/M metagenome (GOLD analysis project Ga0116230, IMG submission 88678) | Host-associated microbial communities from peat moss isolated from Minnesota, USA - S1T2_Fd - Sphagnum fallax MG | ecosystem: Host-associated > Plants > Peat moss > Unclassified | place... | reverse complement strand
GGCTCTCACCTCCAGATTTGCTGCAGCCAAGTCACTCAGTGATGAATCCTTCTTGCTGTTACAGTGCAATGACCACAGTTCAAACTAGAGTTAACCAAGCCATAGCTGGCAATAAAAGGAAGCAACTCAGCTGAAACCTTAGTTGTTGTCCACCACTAATGGTCATGCAAAAAACTCCCCAAGGTAATTCCAGATTCCCATATGCCCCAAGTATTTGTGTGATACTCATACTACCTTAATTCATGCCTGGACACAATGTAATAATGATCCAGAGTTTTCTTCACATCACTAACCTACCCTCTCCCTTATCCTCTTGACAACAGAATCCAGTGGTTTTCATAGACCCATATCCATTTGAATCCATAGATCAAAACCTTGGAAAGGAGGAGAAAGAAAATATACTTGAGTTTCATTTCAGAGGGCTCCAACAAGGTGTTGACATCATCCCCTGAGTCCTTCAAAACCTTTGTGACAGATGAAAAAAACTGCAGCAACAGCCCTACATCATATTAGCAGCCTTGAAATGAAGCAGTGCACTGCGACATGCTGTTTCTTTGGGGATAGAACTCTGAACTGTGATGGAGGGTTCTTTTGCAACAATGGGATTCCTGTCAATGACATCCGGGATGTTCACCCCATTGTTCTTTTCAGGGTATGCTTTCAAAGGGTCAATATGACCAACCTGGTGCATAGAAATGAAGACAATGGTGACGCCCAACACAAAAATTGATGGTGAGAGTATGGCCAAACAATGCTGCAGATGCCAGACCTGTAAATATTGTAGCCACTGTTGATGAGTACTTCTTCAATATCGTATCTGCACAGGAGGCACATTCAACTGATCAGGTTACTGGTTGGCACAGTGCTTACAACAAAGAAACTGCTGCTCACAGTCCAAGAAGTTGGGAAGTATAAAATGCCCCAGTCAAGTTGTTGATATCAGTGCGCAATGAAATATTACTCAGAGCTCAATTGTATGAAAAAGTGAAATCAGCTTCTGTGATGTGATTCTTCAACTAATCTGGGAAGGAATCAGAACTGAGCTAAGTGAAGGCCTTTAAAGAATGACAGTGTCTGGTGCATGCAGTGGGGATTTGAGATGCCCATGAGGAACAGGGAATGACAAGAGCAGATGTGGTTAAGCAAAGGAGACTTACCTGCGTATTTGAAGAAAAATGAGGAAAGGAGACCCTGAGCTGCATTATTGAAGATCAAACACATGGTGGCCTTTGAGTGCCCTTCCATAATATTGAAGAATATGAAGGTTCCTTCAATAATGTTGACTATCGTATAAAATATCATATGATAACATTTCTTTGAATTGCATCCTTGACAAGGTTAGACTCTAGGATTAGTTTGCACATATCTTGGTGGGCCTCTTGCAAAAAGGTTCCTTCTACGTGGTTTACTGAAATTGCTTCTCGAACACCCATGCAAAGTGTAAAACTTCCGTCAGCTATCTTACCATCTTTGTCATCACGAATGAGATAGTTAAATGACAATTCTTGAATCTCAAGCAGAGTGACAACATGGAATAAATGTGCACTTTCTAATTCAGATTCAATTCGCATCATAAATGGACCATGATGTTCATTATGGCGGGGATGTTGTAACCACTTGTGAACAACCTCATATAAGGACCACAAGGCATGATTAAATCCTGGATTAAATTCCTTCCACTTAAATAAAATTCCGGAAGCTCTGAAGGTGTTGATTGTTATGTAACTCATAGGGGGTGGAAAAGTGGTACTCATGGGATGTTCATGGTCATTGAGCGAATGACAAACCTCACAAAAATCAAAATCTAAACAAGTATCACAATGCCAACGTTGTGTCACAATGGGTGCCCACTTACAACCATCACACTTATATGTAATCCCCTGAACAAATACACCAAGACACAACATCAATTATATTCATGTAAATCAATTTGAAGATCTTGAATGGAATGTCTACGTCCTAGGTAAAATAACCCTAATTTAATGTGAATTTATAATCTAATGACATTTCATACCAAAAATTTCATTTGAGTTGCATTGTGTTGCACTTTTTTATTTCAATTAATTTGAGTTGGTTATATTTTGAACAACAAAGTTGAAACTAATGTTCGCAAATTCTTGGTTTTTAAAATAACCATTTAGTCCCAATGTATATTTTTTTCTAAAATGGAAGACCCTTTGGCTCCAAGCATAGGGAATACTTTCAAAAATAAAATCTTGTAAATTTCAGGGTCAAGTCGAATTTTCTTGACTAACAATTTCACATCCAATGAATTCAACCCCATAAGCAGCCCATGTGTCAAAATTTGATACTAGTTACATCAAAGAGGGTTTTGTTTGAAGAGTATTATGTGAGGAGCTGTAATTTTTTTGCACCTTACAATTACTTAAGTTTATAATATTCATGTATTTAATCCACCTAGAAATTAATTAAATTATTTATTTTGAATTTTGGTACAATAATTAGATTTTAATTTTTAGTTTTAATTGAGGCCACGAGGAATGATGTTTGTAGGATTCATAATTTGTCCTCATGTTCATATATACCATAATGACTGTTGAAGATTTTAAAATTCATAAAAATGACCTAACTTGATCATTAAAAATGATTTTAAAGCATCATTTAGTAGATCATTCAACAAACTTTCGTAGCCCCTTCATGACCTACTTTAATGGCTTTCCTTCAAAATTGAAATCATGCCCAAATATTTAAGAATTGCTAAGGTCCTTTGCAAAGTTTCAAAGTCATAACAAAGTTGATTAAACCTATTAAAAACTAATACCTAAATCCTTTGCACACTTGTTTCATTTTTTTAGTACTTTGGATTAATGTGTATCCTACATATGCATACCATATATGTTGATTTTAGGAACAAGTTCATGATCCTACTATAAATTTAATTGGATTATGATTTTTACTCACAACGAAGATGTAGAAGACATTATAAATTTACTTGCACTATTTTCATTTTAAAAATAAATGTTTTGTTTTTCAATCCAACCTTTATAAAAACTTGTGGTTTTAAACTCAACATGGACCTTGTTCAAGTTTAAATGTGGACATGGTTTTGGGGTCAAGTTAAAAGTTGGTTGTATGACACAAGGCCAACATCAAATCCTTACTACAATCTACTTGTTAGGTGCAAACATATTTTGAACAATTGAATGCTTGTGGTTTAGTGGTTAATAACTTGTTCAAGATAAAGCTTGTTAGTTGCGATTAAACCTTGACTTGAAACCAAAGACCTAGATCACAATTTGGAGCAAGAGGGGATGAATTATGGCAACCAACTTGTTGAATTATACAATTTTGCACTCTTGAGGATCTTCTTGACTTTAAAATGAAAAACATTACAAATAATTTTTAATTATCATTTCCCACAACCGTCCATATGACCCAAAGTAGTCAATTTTTAATATATGAAGGGAAAGCAAGAAGAAAGGATTCAATATTATGGAGCTCCATGTTGTTAATTGTCCTCTAAATACCACATTACTAGGTATTTATTGTTAGGGGAAAACATTATCTAAATGAACACATTATTATCTTGCAACCAAATTGCAATATCAAGCTAAGAATTTAAGAACCCTAAACCATATCTAAATTTACAATGTTAGAGCTTATATAAATATGTGAGTTGGACCTAGTATAATTTTTTTAAATCCCCTAGGTTGGTTTTAAGGTCAAATCTAGGTCTTGCAAAAACTTTTTGACACATGGTGGGTCATATAATCTAAAGGGTCTTGCCCCATTTAGACATGTCAAGTCTGATTTTTAAACCTTGACCTTAGTAAAAACTCAAAATCAATGAACACTAGTTGAAACCACATTGGATAGCCTTTTAACAACTAATTCATTATTTATTTCATTGAAATATATAATCCATTTCATTTGATTGGCATGTTAATGAATTGTTGCATAAATCAATCAATTTCATTTGGCGTTTTACATAATAAAGTTGAAACTACATGACACTACCTTTTAACAAATATTTTTGTTCATTGTTTCACGAAAGCATGGAATCAATTTCCACCAATGGATATTGAGTTAAAAATTTCCAACAAAATTACCAATGGTCTAGTGCCTATAACTATACCTTGAACGTGATATTCCAAACAACAATGCCTTTCCACACATGAAAAATGTATTTGTAGTTCCATGTGTGCAATAGGTGACCATGAGCATGCGTGTCAACTAGAAAGGACATTTGCAAAAGCCTTTTTAAATAACAAAAATGCAGAAGATAATAATGTCTAAAGACGCATTCAGTTGTGTTATGGTACGTACTTCGAGGGTTGTGGTCTTGAAAGATTTTATGTCCAAAGTGGTAAGATTGTCGAAAATGTGTGGATTGTCCACCAACACCAATTCACCAAAACTCATCTTTAGTTCCTCAGATGATACACCCATGTTATTTTGGATTTCCATGCCCCCATCATTGTCCTCTTTTGTTGGATATACCACACACATTGCCCCTTGTTTCAACTTTAATGTTAAATTTCTATAATTAACATATGCATAAACTTGAATTATGTCACCATCTCTCACATATTGAAAAAATTCATGCTCTCTTCGCAATGTGCATGAATATGTCACATCATATTCATTAAAATTATGTAGGAAAAACAAGAAACTTTTGCAGATTTCTTTATTGGCTCGAACAATACGAGCTTCCAAGAAACTCTGATCTTTGATAAAAACTTGATCATAACAATTACAATGATAGTTTATCACAAAGGTGAAGATCATAGCAACACAATTTTCTTTTGTAATTTTTCCTTCCATGCATAAATCAAATCTACCATCAATAATCACTTTTGGTGTCATGTTACCATTATTCACAAATTTCAACTTGTCATCATAGTAGCTAACCACTTGTAAGGGCGGTTTAATCTGCAATGTAACATTGGCCAACTTTTAGTAACATAAAATAAGCACATGATTTAATCATGACCACATATGTATGATTTTCAATACCATTTCAATTGATTGTACAACCAAAGATTCAACAAATGATATCATTAACAACAATTGTGCATGTACACAATTTGGTTAATAGTCCTTCAACTATTAAATAAATTTGAAATTGATTTCACAACCATTCACTTGACAATTACAAATGTTTTGTTCATTAACTATGGGGTACAACAAAATTTCATTCATTTAATGATAACGCACCCTTGTGCATCACATTTTAATATTATTGAAATTTAAGGAAATAATGGAAATGAAATACTACTATTAAATTTTAGAGTGATCATACCTCTGACCAATTATTATCGTATGACATGGATATCCCACTCCCAATTAGGTGGCAAACTTTCAAATCCCTACGAGGTTTTACATTCAGTCTCTTTTGGAACAATGAATACCCTGACAAATCCACCTCCACCAATTTTTCCAATGAATCCAACCCTTGTAAATTTGTCAAACTAGGGCATTGGTATAATATTAAATGGTTCAACATTGGCACATCTTCAAACGAAGGTAACTCCTTCAACTTGGGGCAATCACTAAGGTCAAGATGTTGTAGGCCTTTTGGCAATGCTCCAACACAAACAAGGTATTTGCAACCTTGCAGATATAATTCAACTAGGGCTTGCAAATTTTCAAAGCATTTAGGAATTTCAGTAAGCGAAAAATTGTTTGAAATGTTGAAAACTCGAAGTGATTTCAAGGTTCCAACCATAGAAAGGTTCACTTTCAAATGATGACAATTCTTTAGGTTGAGAGTTTTCAATCCCTTGAGATTGTATATGGCATCTGGTAATGTTTGTAGTTTGTGGCAACCGGAAAGCTCCAAATAACTCAATTTCATAATATTACCAAGTGATTCTGGTAATGCATCCAATTGAGAACAATATGAAAGGTTGAGATACTTCAATTCCTTGAGATCACCAAGTGTTTCAGGCAAAGATGGAAACTTGCAAAAAGCCAAATCCAACACTCTCAAGTTTTGAACATCGTTCAAAAAATCTTTTGAGATTGATGAAATTCCATTTTTCTTTAGAAGTAATGTGCGCAAGTTAGGTGCCAAAAATGTAGTCTCTGGGAGTGAAGTCAAATGGTTATGCATTAATGATAATCTTTCGACCTTAAAATGTTCCCTTGATTTTGTTGTCCAATTTATTGGGAAATTTTCCAATTTTTGACCAGCTTTAGAAAGAAAAGGTTTTTCCTTAAGGGGTTTATTGTCCTGATCAGATATGTGAAACACCAAGTCTCTCATGACGTCATGTATTTTACAAATGCAATCTGGCTCCTCTAATGTACCTTTAACCACTTCAATAAATGATTTTTTTATCAATGTTTTTAACAAAGAGCGAGCATCTACATATAGATCATCAGTTTCATCTCTAGGCACCAACCCTTCACCTTCCCAATATGCAATCAATTCGGATACCCGCACTGGATGATTTTCGGGATATGCTGCAAAGTAAAAAAAACAATCCTTCAAACGTTGCTCCAAGTCATCATAACTAGACTTGAGAACTTTAAAAAGTTGCTGCTCCACATCTGGATTATCACTACGTGAACGCTCTAATTTTTTGTGTTGAAGCGTCCATAATGTCACATCGTTTTCGTTAAACATTGTTCCACCTATCACCTTAAGAGCCAATGGGAGACCTTTGCATTCTTGAGCCACCTTATAGGCCACCTCTTTCAATCCATGGGGAACATTAGAATCCGTTGCACCAAATGCATGCACACAAAAGAGTTTCCAACTATCTTCTTCTGAAAGATGGGGCATAGGCAAAATTTCAACATCTGGTTTGTCCAATACATTTTTATTTCTAGTCGTCAACAAGGTGACGCTTCCTAGTCCCTTGGCTAAATCAAGCTCATCAAATGTGTTTGGATGCCAAATGTCATCTAAAACAAAAAACACTCTTCTTTTATTAAATGCAGTCTGAAGAATACGTTTATAATCTACATCATGAGATGGAGCAAAACGTGACAAACCCAATTTCTCAGACAAGGTTTGGTATAATGATCTTATATGGGGATTTCTCCCCACCGTAAGCCAAATGAAAGAGTGTTCAAAGTGTTGTTGGATCTTAATGTTCTCACAGGCTTTTTGAACAAGAAGGGTCTTTCCAACCCCCCCCATGCCCCAAATTCCAACATAGCGATGTTTTGAGTCATTTGTGATTGAAAGTAACAAGTTTTGCAATTGTTCACTCATATCATCCAACCCAACAATAGATTGAGGCATGTCATGGTGCTCTATTGTGGTTGAAGTATCAATAATTCTTGGCACCGTGGCAAAATGAATTTCTTCAATTTGTCTTGTTTGTCTCAAGATTGTAGTCAATACAGCTATGGTTGACGGCTCTAAATTGCTTCGCACACGTTTTTTAATGTCTTTAATGGATTTGGTTATTCGATTCTTTCGATAAAAATTATACCATTTAGGTTTTGACTGTCCACATGTAGTTACAATTTTGATTGCTTCTTGTAAGGTTTCATCACAAGAATGTAGCCAATTTTGTATTGATTTTTGATCATTACTAGGAATAGGGCGTTCACGTTGCAAAAGTTCAATAGCTTCATTTACATGGGGTTCAAGCTTCGCAATGTAGGTTTTGAGATCGGCACAATACCTTTTATGATGAATCACCTTTTCAAATTCACTTAGCATTCCATCCAATAGCTTTCCCGTGACGTATGGAACAATACCCACAGGATCCATCATGTTCAAATTTGCCAATGTTCAACTTTTTTGAACAAATGTTCAAGTTGTTAGTTTTGTAGTACCAAATCCCAAACCCACCACATCTAAAGGAATCCTCCAACGTGTTTCTCCAACAAAACCTTCGTAACTTTTAATTGCTTCACTTGGTTTGAGGGGAAAAAATCATAATCATCGTGCCCTTAAATGTAAATTAGCCCCCATATATCCTGCAATTGTACACATGCATTATATATCAATCTTGTTTTTGAATGAATCTTAGAAAATATGGCAACCTTAGGAAAAATATTACATGGAACAACTTGTGATCCTTGCAACCACATCCAATAATCATAAGCACATCTCCTTGCATGAACAAAATCTTCACTTATAGTTACCATTTTGATTCATTATAAAATAAGAATAAGCAAAATAAAATTTATGAACAAGCTTTTTTTTACTATTGTAAGCATGAAATGTTTGAACAACTACACCCATAAGCCATTGCAAAACACACATAAACAAAGATGATGCCTATGTAAGACAAAAAAAAACAAAGAACAATATGTCACCTGTGTGAACCCCATGAAAATTGGGAGGAACAAGTATAAGGTTGATAGCCATAAGCAAATAGGTTTGCATGAGAAAATATCATTTAAACTTCTTGCTTTACATTTGACCTTGCATCACCAACAACAATTTGGCAAAATATTGTTTGTTAATAAGCTCCTCCCAATCTGTTGAAGCCATCATGGAAATGTTTGAACAACTACACCCACAAGTGATAACCACATAGCAACAAACATAAAAAGAAACAAAGATGATCATTGATGCACATAAGACGTAGAAGTTGGGAACAATACATCACCTACTAAGGTAGGGAGCCTCTTGAAACAAACCATGTGAAGAGTTTGACAATAACAAGGATAAAACAAATAAGAAATGTCTTCAAGGATGTCCTTGAGTGGGAGCTAAAGCACATGGAATATTTTTGTCCTTCAAGGGAACATAAAAAAAGACCTCAGCTTAAAAAACAGGCATGGCACATGCCAAGCAAAATGGATAGACGGAGTACTCAACAAGCAATATCACCCTAAAGCTACCTTGGCCAAGATTCCCAATTTATGGCATACACTTGAAGGATGATGATCACAAAAACAACACAAAGAAAATAACCAAGACAGTGAGCATTCATCATTCAGAATTTGAAACCATGCAAGAGATCACAAAAATTCAAATGTTTGCACTCAACCATAACCTTCCTATTGCTGCTACATTTGTCCTTCCACCTGGAACTTAGAAAAACTATCTATTGGAAATGCTTACACCACCACAAAACACAAACTGAGATATGGCATGAATCACCATGTTTGGATGGTGCTGAATCTGATCACAAACAAAGTTTGTAGAAACCAAAATTGCCTCACAAGTTCTCAAATGCTACTGCTCTCTTGTTCACACTTCGAGCGAAATAATGCAACCCCTTTGGTACCCACTGGGCCCCTATTGTGTGTATTGGTAGGAGTGAATTTCCTCCAGCAGCCTGCCCGTGCTGAAACCTGCAAAGGAGCTTTCTTGATTTGGAGTACTAACAAAAAGTTGATCAAATAAGAAAATCTTGGATACCTTATTACCCTAAGGCCAGTTTCACCATTAAATAATCCTCAAAATAGTGAAATTAATTTTTATGAAAATATGAAGTAGACATGTTGAAAATCATACTAATTATCATGCACTACACTCTGAATAATTTCAATACTCCTAATGACAGTATCAGAGTAGATCATGGAAATTTTAATAATTTCAAAACTAAACCCATCCCACTCTTATGGTGTAATATCCCTGCACTTGCCTAGGAGGGCTATTCAGGGATATAAGGTGTCATCCACATAGCCTCTGAAATTTCTCCCAACGTCAGCTGTTCAATTTCATGACAAGTAGCATCAAGTTCATGCATTATTGTAGTGTAGGATACCAATCCTATCTATATTGCATAGCATTTGTGGAAGAGAGCTTGCCCATACTTGGCTGGCCTGAAGCATTGGAATCATTTTCCTGAGCTTTTTTTTTTCCCCTATACTTTGTTTTTCAGAAGAATACTTCATTTGCACGCTAGACCATGATGTAAGGATAAAATTTCTTCAACAAAAGTGGGTGGGGCCAAACTAGATTGGCAATTACACAGCCAATTTTCTAAAAAAAAGTGGTGGTAGGCGGATGGTGGGATAGGAAGACTGTCTTCACTCCACAGGGTGGATTTTCTTAGGTTTGCATAATGTAAAAAAAAAAAAGGATTGTATTGTTGAATTGTTGAATTTATTTTAACATTATGTGGGTTGGGGAATCACTATTTTTTCAACCTTTTATCGTCAGGATATCCCAGCCTGCAAATGGTAGTAGGCTGACTTCACTTTTGCAAACAATGACCTAGGAAAAACGGAATGCATTTGGGACCCTTTCTCTGACTCTCATTCAGGGACCTGAGGAGAGAAGAGCACCTACCTACCTTCAACTTTATGTACAACAGGCCCACAACTGGGCCATCCACTTTGTTGAACCGGGGAATCGGCCACATTCCACTCCATCCAATTCCTATGTCCTACTATACAAGCACACCTTGTGCCGGCCCATGTGGGCTTCATAAACTCTATTGGGTGCATGATGACGAAGACTAATCAAATGTCAAACCAACCATACAATTTCTAACTGCACCATTTATGCATGAAATCTATTGAGCCATCAACTTTGTGAACCAAGGAATAGGTCACACTCCACTTCTATGCATGGTCATTCCTAGGCCACGCATGTTGATCAATCAAATGTCCAACCAACCATACAATTTCTAAGTACACCATGTATGCATGCAATCCATTGAATCATCAACTTCGTGAACCAAGGAATAGGTCACACTCCATTCCTCCCCCAATTCCTATGTCCAATTATACAAGCAAACGTCAAGCCGGCCCATGTGAGGTTCATAAAATCTATTGTGACACATGATGATCAATCAAATGTGGAACCAACCACACAATTTTTAAGTGCACCATGTATGCACGCAATCCATCGAACCATCAACTTTGTAAACCAAGGAATAGGTCACACTCCACTCCTCACCCAATTCTATGTCCAATTATACAAGCACACGTCAAGCTGGCCCATGTGAGGTTCATAAAATCTATTGGTCGCATGATGATCTATCAAATGTGGAACCAACCACACAATTTTGAAGTGCACCATGTATGCACGCAATCCATTGAACCATCAACTTTGTGAACCAAGGAATAGGTCACATTCCACTCCTCCCCCAATTCTTGTGTCTAATTATACAAGCACACGTCAAGCTGGCCCATGTGAGGTTCATAAAATCTATTGGTCGCATGATGATCTATCAAATGTGGAACCAACCACACACTTTTTAAGTGCACCATGTATGCACGCAATCCATTGAACCATCAACTTTGTGAACCAAGGAATAGGTTGCACTCCACTTCTATGCATGGTCATTCCTGGACCACACATGTTGAAAATAAAAATAAGAAAAAATAAAAAGTTTTATAGTCTATTCAGGGAAATTCCTTACATATTTTATTAAATAATTTTTTTAAATTTTTTTTCAAAGTAACTGAATATGAAATATGAAGCTTACAAGTCACATTCCATTTCTCCCTCAACTCCTATGTCCAAATATACAAGCACACGTCACATTGGCCTATGTGGGCTTCGCAAAATCTATTGATTGCATGATATCAATCAAATGTGGAATCAACCATACAATTTCCATGGGCACCATATGCATGGAATTTTTTGTTGCAATTCATATACATACATATTGTGTATTTTTTAAACTTTTGGGCTATGTGGACAACTACTTGGTTATTGCAAATTAGGTTGAAAGTTCTTTAAAAAATGATTAATACATGATCTCAAACTTTTAAAACATGACCATGTCACATTTCATGCATTGATATAGTTTAAAATTTTAACATCAAAATATTTCACACTTTTTCATGGTTGGTTTTCACACATTTTCATTTTTCTAGTATACAACATGCTTAAACCCAACCCAAGAATCCATTGATCCAATTGAATTTTATAACTACATTTAAAGCCTCTAAGAAAAGATATGTGACTTAACATATTGTATTTTTGTCCTGTGAAATTATGAAAAACCCATGAATTAACATATCTTATTTTTGTCTCATATGAAGGAAGTGAATGTTTTAACACTAGTGAAATTTAATATTAACCTCTAACAAAACCAATTTTTGTGATAGACTTTTTTTCATGTGACCCCACAAAAATACATCTAGTCAAATGTAATATCAGAAGCATGAACCATGCATGTTGCTAGTCATCTAGTAAATACTTTAGCAAAAGAAAACAACATGACTATCATATATCCAAACCTTTCTTTTTTTTGCATCAAATGAAATTTGAAAATAAAAATAAAAAATCTAATGTTCAACCCATGAAAAAACACATTTATCCCTTCCCTCCACATCCATATAGTGTTCGTCTTTGTATCATGAAGCATCAAACTACAAAATCCATAAGCTTTAAAATATTTGTCCCCTACATCATAATGTTCAACTTCCCTAAAAGCCTTCTCTATCTTTCTTTCTCCCTTTCCATATAACATTGTAGTGAATTTCTTAATACTCTTTTGATCTGTACACAACCTACCCAAATTGTCTATGTCACTGGACAAAGCAAGAGCAATGATTTTATGAGAAATTGCACCATCAACACTTGTAAAAACCCTAAAGTAATCCCATTAGCAACAAAATATCCATGTCACATAAAATTTGTGCCAACTTTAACCTCTTCCATATTTATAGAAACTTTCAAAATGTACTAAACAAAAATGGATATTATAATTCAATAATAATAATAGTAGTATTAATAATAATAAGTGAATCATCATTCCATTCTCACTTTATTACTATTATAGCATGTCTTGTGAACCAACCCAACAATGAACCAAGTGGAAGCTTCAACTTGTGGAAATTGAACCCAAAGCTTGCCACAATGAAAACATTCATTTAAAAAGAATAACATGGAGTTGTTGGAGGTCATTTTGCAACTAATATCATAACTTGCAAGATAATTCAATGCCAACTATTGGTGGGTAACTTGTTTCAAATATGTAATTGAATGTTGTAGGATGTGATGCATGACAATGAATAGGAGTTTGATTACACTTAATTTACCAAAATTGGTGACCACATTATTTTTAAAACCATTTATGAAATGGGTTGAATTTTATTGGACCAATTAAATTTATTGGCATGTACACAAGAAATAGGTACATTTTGGTGGCAACCAATTATGCAATGCAATTGGTCAAAATAAAGGTGTTCTATAATAGTATTACAATTGTCACTCTTAGATTTTTATATGAATAATATATTATCATGTTCCAACTATCTAATGACACATTTAATTGCTTTGGGAATAAATTTCATCAAGGAGACAATTTGATATTTCATCAAACATTTTTTTTTTGGTCATATTAATTTAATGCCATTTATTGGTGGATGACTAATTCATGTTTTCATATTGTACTACTTATAATGAGGCCATAAGTTACACAAGTGATGTATGGATTATACCAATTAATGCTTTCAAAATATGTCCATCCAATCATTAAAAAGGACATGGTGGGATGGAAATCCAATTTGTGTGCTTACAAACTTAGTTGTTTATTTGGAGCATTTATAAGGATACAAGTTACATGCATAAGATGATATTGTTGCCAATTAATGGAACAAATCACTTTGGTAATAACATCACCATGAAAATATTTTCAAATTTGGCTATTATGCATTATGGTTTCCCAAGGGTGTCAAAGACCATATGATAAAAAATTTAAATATACAATTTGGTATTTAATATATTCAATATTGCCTCTTGAGTAATATTGTGTTATTGGTTGTTCTTGATAAGTTTCACCCAAATCCTATACTTGATAATGTTTACAAGTTAAAACCATGCAAATTATTGAACATGTTTTTTAACCTACTACAAAGTAGTTGGTTGTTTTAGAGATAAATATTCCATAATTTGCACTGGCGATTACACAACCTACATAAGTCATATCATTATTGCTAAATGATTTTTTCAAATAGTGTATTAGGGAAACCCCTAATAATATTTTTTGCATTATATTTTATGAATAAATTTAGAATGAAACATAGGATGAATTTGAAACCATTGTTAACTTGCTTTCATTTCCAAACATGACAATGGTATTCATTACAACATATTAACATTCACAATTGTTATTAATTTATTAATTACACATGTGTCATGTGTGTGTAATTTAAATTACTATACATAAGTTTAGACCAATGTTGGGCATGTATATTGATTGGTATTGGGTATGTTTACTAGTATCAATCTAGGTATCAACTAACAAAGATGGTTAATATGCCTATATATAAAAAACAACACTTATATCCATATATTGATCGATAGACAAATGTTAATACTATGTTCAATAATAGATTTCCCTTGTTGTAAATTTCGGAAACATTATTCATAACAATATTTCACTTTCATCAATTAATCACATTACTAGTATCAAATAACCATAAATAAAAGATGATTTTATTATAACTTATTAATAATGACATTGCTACTTCCCAACTTTGCTTGAATGAATGTAACTTTGTTGGAATGGCAATTTGTTTGAAGATCTTCATGAGTAGGTTGCAATTCATACATGTCAAGTATGTGCAATTCCATAATAACATAATTGATCATTTTCATTGTTGACTAATTTTGATCAATGGAACTTCACTACTTGACCTTGATTGTCCCTAGGTTCTTCAATAATTTTCAAAGGTTGTCAAAGTTGTGGACACATGGAATTTCTTTCTTTGTAAGTTTATTTTAATGCATGGTGAATAAAATCATTACTACTACTACCAATATTGGGACCATGTTGGTATGAAAGTTTCAAAATTAGCATTGCTCTCATATCTAACTTGTTTCTTTTGTGCATTATTGATATTAGACTAGTACCAAAATTTCAAACTTAAATAATATACTTAGATTTGGCCAATATCAATTTATTGAAAAATCTTGAGACATGGACTTGGCTAGTATAAATAAAATGTAACACATGCACAAAACTAGTTTAAACCTAGCCCATTGTTCCATAATGACATTGATTTCATTAGGCAAGGTCATTAGTGTTAATCATGTCATGTCACATTAGGCACATTAGTTTTGATGTGACGTAAATTAACATCAAATTGGTTTATAGTCAATTTAAGGTCAACTTAGGTAAACAAAAATTGTTTTGTAAGGGTACAATTAATTACACCAATGGTGATTGAAATTTAGTTGCCATCAAGTTTAATGAACTATGTGTGGACTTTGATCTTGGTCCATATGGCAAACAAAATGTAGTCCCAAAAAAGATGTAATTCATCTACATATGATAAGTGAATTTTATTTTACCAATTGTTTTTTGACCAAAATTCAATCACCATGTATGGATGACCTTGTTTTTTTAATGTATGTATATTTTTCATGAAGTTTCAACTTCAATTGCCACAAGGATTGAGACCAAGGTGGACTTGGGTCCCAATCCTTAAGCAATTGAAATATAGTCTCAATGAAAAAACCAACCATATATATGTGGCAATTGATTTTGATTGCTATGTTGATGATTTGGACTTTTTTCTTTTCAAACAAGGTGGACTAAATCCCAATCCCCTATGGTGATCCAAATTCAATTGTAAGAACAATTTGATAATAAATAGTAATAAAAAACTACATGTATAATGAAATAATAGTGATATTCTTAAAGTTATGGGAACATTTGGTCAATGTCTTCTTTGACTATAGACAAAAATATGTGTTAGAAATGACAACCAACATATATTTGGTGCATCATGTATATTTTAACTTTGTCATTGCGACACTAAATTAAAATAATGACAATTATACAAGTCATTGTTCCAAAATTAATTATGATATTAATTACAACAAAATGGCAATTTCACTTGACAAGACATTATCATATGTGACCATTTTATACAATTGAAAAGAAGTAGTAAAAGGCAACTACAATTTTAAAATGATTGCAAAACTAATTGAAAAAAACATCTTTTGTCTAATGTTTGTTTATTTATATCATCATTTTATTATGCCATTTCAACTTCCATAGTGTGATAAAATGAATGCTAACAATGTCATTGAAAAGCTTTAATGCCTTGCCAAAAAATAATAATAATTTAAAAATAATAAATAATAAATTATATATATGAAGAAGAAAGCAAACAAGTGTGCACCTTCTTCTATCATAAATGTAATCTCCAATATCTCATGGACCATCAGCATTGCCATCATCATTTCCATCATGATCATCTCCTCCTTTCACCACCATTCTTTCATGAAGTATGCATAATGATAAATGAAATGACCATTTGTGGTGTACACCAAAAATGTTGTCAAACATACCATCAAAATTCATAACATGCAACAAAGGCAAGAATTTTAAGAAATTGAATGAATTGCACAAGCATTCATGATGACAATGTACCTTCACCATAAACCATCATTATTTCTAACTTTAAAGAACAAAATGAACAAGTTGTTTGATCATAACAAGCAACACATGAGAATGCACAACTACATCTACTTCAAGTTTATTGACTATTTCATTTCAACCTCCAACTTTACATATGGAAGTGTAAACATAATCACAACCAAGTTCTAGTTCAAACATGTAACACCTAACACTCCATTTTGCATTGTTCATTTTAAACTAAAAGCAAGGGCGCACAAGTGAAAGATGAAGATGCAAGTATTGGAAGAATACTTGGTTTTTACACCTTCACCACAAACTTATTCTAAGGAGTTTCTAAAAATTGAAATGTGAATTTCAATGGGAACACTAAAAAGAATGTGCACTACCATTGTGAAGTTATTTCAATTGTTCAAAGCGGAGTGGGTGGAGCTTGGACGTGATGTAATTGTTGAATTCATAAACACTTACGATCATTTTTTTTCCTAATAGTTTTTTAGTACAAGGAAATCAAGTTTAAGAATGCATTTGTTAAAGCTTAGGTATGGGCTTCACAATAGAAGACACAAACTCTACACAATGGTGGGCATTAGCACATGATATTGTGCATAATGACATGAAAGAGGTCGTCAAGGCTTTTCTTGCTAATGAAAAATAATAGAAACATAAACTTTAAGCTTATCAAACTTAGTGCTTCAATTTTTGTCTACATCTCACAAACTTAAAACCTAGAATATCATTATTACAGTCCTTATAGTTGGGATGAAATATGATTTAACACATGTGTACAATCATTGTCCAAATGCATAATAAAGTTGCCATGGGCAAAACACAAAGCAATAGATGATTTTTATGAACATTTGAGGTGATGCAAATGACACAATTGTAAACAATCATCAACAATAGTTTGAATCAACTTTCAACTCGTTCAATCCTAGGACTAAACCTAAGTTGTAGTTATGGTTACCACAACACACCCATATAAGTTTCATAAGTTCTTGATGCATAACATGTGTACTAGCTTTAAAACATGTGCTAGTAGCTAATATTTAGCAAGACCTACAACTTGTATATCAAGAAGTTTCTAAAGAACATTAGTTGTCACAAGCCCAACAAATTTTTGTCTTTATATTTTAATCTTAGTACATACCCTTTGATTATTTAAGTTTTGGATTTTGAAGAGATAATAATCTAGTTATACATGGGTGGTAATCTATATAGTAGGTCATTAATTATGTACATATTGGTAAAAATATTGATTAGTTACAAGTTAAGATTTAGTTTGAATTAAATTTGAACTTCATATGTGAGGAACACTTTTTTTTTGGACATACTTTTTTGTATCTTTTTTATTTTTCTTTTACAAGAATTCAACTTTTTATCTTGATTTCCTAAATTGCAATTACAATTTACTACTGACTCTTATTTTATAAACACATGTTTTAACTAGGTAGTAAGTACCCATTTGCATTTGTCAATACTAGTTTGGACATAAATAACCACTTAAAGAAATAAAATGATATTTCACCATTTATTTACATGGTAATAGCCTTAAGTAGGGAATGAAAGATGTTGGCATTTTCAAATAACTTTGTTCATAAATCATCTCCTTATGCATGATTCTAAGTATGTTCTATTGTAACTTGCATAGGGTAGAATTGAGTGATTATGTCAAATTAATATTAAAGATTCAAGAAAAAGGTGTGGATTTTGAAGCATGCACATATTGCAAAGGGTGGGTGAAATTGTGAGCTACAAAAGATTGTTGCATTCCTAGACCCCTATTTTTTACTTTCAAAAATAAAAAAACATGCATTGTAAACAAAGCAAAAGTTGTGGTATGCATTAACGTTGGGTGGTTTTCACTTAGAACTAGCTAATTTTAGTTCTTACATAAGGTTATGAGAACTAGACCAATTCTTAAACCTTTTTTTGGGCTATTGAAAATTGGCCAAGGTATCAGAAATTTATTTATTTTTTCATAGTTAGCTTATCCTCAAACATAATGGTTCTCATAAATGTGATATAGACAATTTTCACATTTGGTTCTCACAACCTAGTTATCAAATTTTCCTTCATTATAAAAGGATTTTTTTACATTTGAAAATTAAAAATATGTTAGAAAATTGATGAAAAAATGTGCAACAATGTTTTTCAATTTTATATCTCCAAAAGCTCATCCCTTATTATAATTCTTTTCCAATTCCTCTTTTAAATTTGCATCAATTTCAATTAATTCTACCAACTTAGAGGAGAACTTGCAACTAACCTTAAGGTCATTTAATCAAATTTTGATACAAAAATCAAATTGTCTAAATTGTATGGGGCAAAAGTGCATTAAGCTTACTCCATTTTAAGCAAATGTTGTGAAGTGTTAAAAGTAGTTATATATATATAGATTTTTTGGCAACATACAATTTTAAACAAAAATGTTAAATTATTCCATCTTGATCCATGAATCATCAATCGTTAAGATGTAAAATGATTTACAACCATTTCAATTTAGATCAAATGGTCAAGATCTAAAATGTTTGTATATATTTGATATATATACCATATAATTTGGGGCAATTTTGTGACACCATCACAACCATATTTTTGGTTCCATGCCACATTCACACAAAAAAGAAGTTAAATGGAAAAAAATTAAAATCCCCCCTTCCTATACATGTGGTATTCTTTTAATTGAAAGTGGTTTCAAAAAATTAAAATCATAATGCCTTTATGACTTGTGGACAAAGCAAAACACATTTGATAAATGACATACATTAGATAAATTTGAAGAACTTGTCAATATCAATTGAATTGGGTAGCTTGTATCAATATCATCCACCACCTAAAGTTTCATACAAAAATACCACTTGCAACTCCACTTTTGAAATATATTTCTAGTTTTTTGCAATTTGTGATGTACATATTTTTGTGATAAATATACTCAAAGATTCTAAGACTTCCATCATTTAACTTTTTTTTCAAAAATGGTTAACCCAAGTTCCAAGCTAATCAAATCTCTTCAAAATTCACAAAGGTAATTCTATTTGTGGAAGTGCACCTAAAAAATAATTATCGAATGCTACAAGATAATATTTATGATTACAATTTATAGGGACCCTAGCGTGATTTTACCCTTTGATTACAAACATCTCCTTAGATTAATATGTATTTTAGCTAGAGAAAAAATCCCCTCCATTTCAATTTGTAATCCAATGCTCTCCAAGATTTGACAAAAAAGGAATCCAAAAATAGGAAACATAGTCTCATGTTCTTCCCACCATAAAAGGGGACATTTGATATCTTTAACATTCACTTGATATCATTTGAAAATCAAAAGCTTTGTGTTGACAAGTTTTTTTCTTGACTTTCTTATGTTGATTGTCATTTCAAAAATATCCAAGTTGATATTTTCATCAACTCCTTGGTCAACAATGTCACTTTCAGATTCAACCTAAGAATGTAAATGATGATTTCTAAAAGCATGGGATATAAGGACTTTCTATCGAATTCCTCAACAATTGTCTTCCCTAATTCATTGTCAATAAGTAAAGATACTAAATGAATACTCTTAAACCTAGGGTGCAAAATCATAGAGACCATATTATGGGTTTTTTTCTTCATATTCCTTTTAGGAGAATATAAAAAGAATCCAAAACCCCAACAACTTCCTTTTTCACAACAACATTTGCATTCTTCCATTATAAAAGGAAATTGCAATTTCAATTTCATTTTTGAATTTCAAACTCATGAATATGAAACAATCTAATGCATCACTTAACAATCAATGACCCCTAGACTAATTCAAAACACAAACATATACAATGAGGCCAAGGTAATCAACAATAATTTAGGAAATGTGCTATGTCAAAAGAGGTGGCACTCTTGCAATCATCTTCACAATACTTTGCATGTTATAGCAAAATATAACAAGGTATGCACCCATGTTAGAATTAGGAGATATGCTATATGCCAAGGATGTTGTTTACATCAACATCACCGACCATCAAGTTTTGTTTTCAAAGCCCATAAAAGATGTTGACACCCAAGAAGGTGTCTTTCAACTCCTCATACAATACTAATGCAAGCTCATGATTTTGTGCTTTGAACTTTGAAGACTAGTTGCAATTGTATTTTTTTAAAATTCCAAGGTAATTATATTTATATTTTTAAAATGAAGGGTAATGCGGATCTGGATAAAGCCACAGTCAACACCCTTTAAAACAGTAATTATCCAATTGATGAAAAGTTAGACCACAATTTTATCTAGTTATTCCATTTGTTTTTTCCTCATTAATAGTGCATAATGGTGGGCTGTGGGGTTATAACATACAATGAACATGTAAAAAGTTTGGATTTGGTGGATTATTTCAAAAACCTTGTTTGTTCTTCAAGATCATGTCTTCCTTTTCCTTCATTAATGATGTGTTATTTCTTTGTTGGAGCATCTATTTGCTCCTACTTGTGACCTCATGGTGTGGTAATTGTGAACTTTTGCCAAACAATTCAAACAAGGTATCCTTTAGTAGATCATCACTTGTTATTTCAAGTCCATATAGCTTAAACACTTGTAATTGCACATTTGTCAATGACACAACAATGAGTTGAATTATTATTATGCATGTTTTAACCTTGCATTTTACTAGTTTTTTGACTTTGCCATTGCTTTGCATAGCAGATGTTGCCACCTTTTCTATATCAAAATGGGTTTTTTTCTTTGGGCACAAATGAAAATAATTCTTGCATATGATCAATTGTCTAACACGCAATAGCAAGGAACAAAATCAGTTTGTATGGTCAATTAGCCATTCTGTTGCCCTGATTAAAGAAATGGGTGATTCATTCATTATGCTTTAGCCCCTACCTATTTTATTTTTTCTAACTGGTTGCAGAAGTTATTAGTAACATCTCTTGAGCATGGTCCATACTAGACTAGACTCTCCCAAGATATGACTCAATTGCATGATCTAAGCTTTGTTTTCATTTGAAGGAACTACCAATCTGCACAAACCATTGTACAACACAAAAAGAAATGAAGGGTTGCAAATACTCTCAAATGCAATCAAGAATTGTCGCACTCCAAATATATTTGGGTAGTTTTATTTGCTTGACTCAAACTGAGATACACTTGCAAAAGCAAGCAAAACTATGCTGACTGCCACTGGGATCACAATCATAGCCAGTGCTTGATTGACGTTCAGCACTGTGATAGTGGGCACAGCAAGGCTGCCATATTTGATAACAAATGCACCCCCAAGAGAACCAACAAAAAGCTTCCCCAAGTACTCCACATCTTCCTGCACAAGAAATAGGACAAATTATCTAAGAAGAGTGTGATCAGTCATGCACAGACATGAACTTACAAAGCTTGTATATAGGAGGACATTGATCTGCAATTGATGATCAATAAACAAATTTTGCAATGATAACAATAGCAACAACATAGCAAATAGATTAGAAGATGTCAGCCACATGCAAGCAGGTATCGAGTAGGAAGAACATGCTGCAAAGTTGACACAGATGTTTCCAAACTTAATCAAAATAAACATGTGTCAAGACAACTAAATATGCACCTTGGACTGCAGAAATTTACATTCTTTCCTGCTACTCATTAGAAGGAAAAGTGTTGCACTACAATGGCCAGAAAGCTGCTTATTGAAAGATTGGGAGAGGAAGTTGCACAATCTTGGATGCCTTCCCTTCATAGTCCTTTGAAATTTCTCAATATTTGTCACCTGCTCTAACGTAAACCAGACAAAAAGATATGTTGAGTCTGGTAGACCTGTTAAGGCTTACAAATAAGTAAACTTGATCTGTGAAACTTAATGTACTAAGCATATCATGTACTGAGCATGCCTTGTAGACAACTTCATGTCTATCAGATTGCAAATAAAGTTCCCAAATAACACATTTAAGGTGACTGTTATTAACAATTTATCTGTTATGATGTTAGTTTTGGTTTTGTGTCCTGCTGGGAGCTAAGTATATAAAACATGCCTGAAATTTTGGACGAACAATTATATGAAATTTGCATCCTGGGCTTCTGTTGCACTGCCATAAAATGTTCTCAACTGCTAGTACATGCAGATGCACCAAGCTATTGGACTTTCTGTCACATGAATGTGAACAACAACTGGATGTACCTAAATTTTGAACCTGAGGTGAACCCATCAGATCCCACAAGAACTCTAAACTCAAGCACCTCAGCCTGGAAAGTGTACTTGGGATGGGGTTGCCAACTGAGACCCTTGGCATTGCAACCATATAGAGGCCCATACTGACAGCATAGGACCAAGGCTCTCAGTCACACCAATCAGCATCAGAGTTTCATTTTGAACCCCACTGGTGAACTTGCATGCAAATGCTTGCTGAATGGCAAATCTGTTTTAAGTCTTTTCAGGCAACATCATCTTGATGATGTGACATGAAGAAGCAGTTGCCAGGAAATACAATGGGAATCGGACTCTCACATCAGTGTTGCTTTTAGACAAATGCTCCTTATTGTCTGCTAGGCAGCCTATTCATGGTGTTATCCAGTGTTTCAAAAGCATTCTACACCCGTAATAGTTCATGTTTAACCATTGCAAGTGCTTAAGGAAAACAGTGTTGAAGGAACGTTTGAGGGAGCTTTCCAAGACCAAAGACAAGGTGCAGTGGCCCCAATCTCCCTCAATTTCCAGTTGGTTCTGAGTTTTGTAACATGCAGAGAGCGGCCAAGAAAAGCTACTGGTCATACCAAGACCTGCTGCAATGAGATTCTCCGCATCTTCACAAAAGG
>Ga0116230_10001379_pt1 | contig 22981 bp, 22 predicted proteins | sample S1TSphfallax_3_FD_88678 | JGI IMG/M metagenome (GOLD analysis project Ga0116230, IMG submission 88678) | Host-associated microbial communities from peat moss isolated from Minnesota, USA - S1T2_Fd - Sphagnum fallax MG | ecosystem: Host-associated > Plants > Peat moss > Unclassified | place... | reverse complement strand
TGGTCCAGTCATTAAGATGCAATATGATTTTGCGGCACCTCGACCAACGCGCCCGCGAAGTTGATGCATCTGCGCCAGACCGAAGCGCTCAGCATGTTCGATGACCATTACCGTGGCATTTGGGACATCGACGCCAACCTCAATAACAGTGGTGGAGACAAGCACATCGATTTCTTTGGACTGAAATCGGCGCATGACCGACTCTTTTTCATCTGATGAAAGTCGCCCGTGCAGCAGACCCAGGCGCAGACCGCTCAGTGCGCCAGTGCGAAGCTCGTCATACATGGCGGTGGCAGATTTGAGGTTTGGTTTGGGGAAAAGCGCGTCCGGCTTTGAAGATGACGTTTTTGTTGCCGTAGTTGCTGGAACTTTTTGTGCAACCGATTTTCCCCCAATAGATTTGGTGGCTCGTTGAATGGGTGCAGATTCAACTTCCGGTTGCTCTGCCGGATCATCAGGAAAATCTAATTCAGGCTGATCGCTGTTTGGGCCTTCAATGACGGGGTAAACGATATATGCCTGATCGCCGAATGCTGCCTGCTTGCGGATAAACTCCCAAACTTCTTCAGCACGCTGATCGCTGGTGCGGCGAGTGATGATGGGAGTCCGGCCGGGCGGCAACTCGTCCAGTATGCTCAGGTCTAGGTCGCCGTAGAGGGTGAGTGCAAGGGTGCGCGGGATGGGCGTGGCCGTCATTACAAGTACATCTGGTTCAGCAGCGCCAGGCTTCTTCATCAGCTTGAAGCGTTGCAGCACACCGAAGCGGTGCTGCTCATCAACAATAATCAGGCCCAGGGATGCGAAGTCCACTTTTTCTTCGATCAGCGCATGAGTGCCAATCACGAGTTGTGCATCGCCACGCAGTATGCGGCCCCGAGTGTGTCGTTTCCGGTCATCATCCAGCGAGCCAGTAAGGAGGGCAATGCCGTAGGGTTTCCCGGTCGAAGGCGAGCGCACATTTGAGAGCAGCCGCCTTGCACTAAGGTAATGTTGGGTGGCGAGAATCTCAGTGGGGGCCATCAGGGCGGCTTGGTACCCATTTTCAATCGCGATCAGTGCTGCCTCAATGGCGACAATCGTTTTACCGGAACCGACATCGCCTTGCAGCAGACGTCGCATCGGCATTGGCTGGCGCATGTCGCCGACAATTTCCGCAAGCGACTGCTTTTGCGCCGTAGTGGGATGAAAAGGCAGCACTTGTTTAAGCGCGGCACGGACATTGTCCGAAGTAGTAAAGGCAATGCCGGATTTTTCTCGTAGGCGACGACGTTTTAATTCAAGGCCCAATTCGAGATAAAAAAGCTCCTCAAATATTAGGCGTTGATGGGCTGGCGTGGCAGCAGCCTGTAAGGCTGGCATGGCTGTTCCTGCTGGCGGAAAGTGCACTTGGCGCAGTGCATCCAGTCGAGAGGGCATCTGCCAGCGCGAGCACAAATCAGCGGGCAGTGTTTCTGGCAATGGCGCGTTGCCTAGTTCTTCAAACAAGTCCCAGAGAACGCGCCGCAGCCAACGGGAACTGAGTTTGGCTCCCCATGGAGTTGTACCGCCGAGTGATTCATAAACCGGCACAATGCGTCCGGTCTCAATTTGCAGAAATTTCCCACTTCCATCTTCTTCGAGGATTTCAAATTGCGGCTGAATCATTTTGAAATTGCCCGGTCGGCTGCGCGAGGCTTCAATCTTGCCATACAGCGAAACCGATTGGCCAGGCATAAATTTCCCATTCAAGTAGCTGCCGTGGAACCACATGCATTTCACGGTGTTGGTTCCTTGGCCTACAGTCATCTCAAAGATAGGCATACGTCGGGTGCGTAGTAATGCTGCTCCGCGCACCTCACCGATAACGCTGGCCATTTCGCCAGATTGTAGGGTACTCAGGTCGCGCGGATGGAGCCTGTCCTCATAGCGAAAAGGCAAATGATAGAGCAGGTCTTCAACGGTGACGATGCGGCGCTCGGCAAGTTTTTCTGCCAGTCGCGGGCCAATGCCTTTTACAAATTGAACATGTGTGTTGAGGTCCAGCACATCAGCGATGCTATCAGCATGTGCGCCGATTGCTATACTGGGCGCGACGAGTAGTATGTGGATTTGATTGGAGCATGCAATGGCAGTAGTGGAATTAAAGGACGTTCGCAAGGTCTATGACAAGAAAGTAGCAGTCAATAAACTCGATCTGCGGATTGAAGCGGGCACCATGTTTGGGCTGCTAGGGCCAAATGGCTCCGGCAAGACTTCAAGCATTCGCATGATGATTGGCATCACTGCGCCTGACTCAGGAACAGTGCAATTGTTCGGCGAGCAGTTTTCCCAGAAGCAGTTGGCTCGCGTGGGCTATCTGCCGGAGGAGCGCGGACTTTACAAAAAAATGACGGTAATAGACCAGCTCGTTTTTCTGGGCCAGCTTCGCGGGCTGCAAGCGTCAGAGGCGCGCAAGCGCGCAGTGGAGTGGTGTGAACGGTTACAGATTGCAGATGCAATGCAGAAGAAGACAGAAGAATTGTCGAAGGGTATGCAGCAGAAAATCCAATTTATTGCGACGCTACTGCACCAGCCAGAACTAATCATTATGGATGAGCCGTTTAGTGGCTTGGACCCTGTTAATGCAGCGCTTTTGCAGGATACGCTTATAGACCTGCACAAAGAGGGGCGAACTATTCTGTTTTCGACGCACCGCATGGACCAGGTGGAGAAAATGTGCGATGCCATCAGCCTTATTCACAATGGCAATCTTGTGTTGAATGGCGGAATGCGCGATGTCAAGTCACGCTATCCTCGCAACCGTGTGCAGATACAGTTTGAAGGTGATGATGCTTTCTTGCAGCACGAATCAGTGGAAAAAGCAAAGAACTACCAGGGGCTGGCAGAGATAAAACTCAAGCCAGGTGGAGATTCACAGGCATTGCTGGCGGCGGCAGCATCCAAAGCAATCATTGTGAAGTTTGAGCTGGTCGAGCCGACCCTGGAAGAAATATTTATTGAAGCAGCAGGAGGTAAAAATGCTATTAGCTAATGTAATGCTGGTTGCGAAACGTGAGTACTTGGAGCGCGTAAAGACCAAGGCATTTGTACTCTCGACGGTGCTGATTCCCATCTTTTTCTTTGGCTTTATGTTGATTGCAGCAATGCTCACAAAGAAAGATTCTGGCGCTCACCATATTGCGATTGTGTCTCAGGATGCAGCGCTGAGCAACTTGATAAAGCAGGAAATCGTCACTGGGGCTGATGGCGCGAAGTTTAAGATCGACACCTACACACCGTCAGAAGGTTTGCAAAAGCAGCTAGACACAAACATCACAGAAGGAAAGTTGGAGGGGTTTCTTCTAATCGGTAGTGAAAATGCTGCAGACACATCGAAACAAATGCAGTCGCCGGGCGGGACGTATTACTCAAATTCAGCAAGCGATATCCCCATGCAACAGCGGCTCAGCAGTGCGGTCCGTAACGCTTACGTTGTTGAGCGAATGAAGGGCTTTGGCGTGCCAGAGAAAGAAGTCGATGGCTTGATGCGCGCAACAGGAATTGATCTGCAAACCATAGGTGTTAGCCGGAAGTCAGACAGCACGGCAACAATCTTTGGTGCAGTTGGACTGATGCTATTGCTCTATATGACTGTACTCCTGCATGGCATAAATGTGGGTCGATCCATTGTTGAAGAGAAGACCTCGCGTGTTTTTGAGGTGATGTTATCGGTCATTCGCCCAGATGATTTGCTCGCAGGGAAAATTCTGGGCGTGGGCAGTGTTGGTCTGACGCAAATCGGAATATGGCTTGCCTCCACTGGCATACTTGCGGCGTTTGGCTTGAGCATGGCTGTTGGCGGTATGGGCAAAGTCACCGATGCAATCCACCAAATGCCACTGGCCTCATTTTTTGCATTCGCGCTGTGCTATGTGCTCGGTTACATCTATTACAGTTCGGTCGCGGCCATGTTTGGATCAATGGTAAACAGCGAACAAGAAATGCAACAGATGAACATGTTTGTTGTTATGCCGCTGGCATCGTGCATGGCGTTTTTGTATCCGGTAATCGTACATCCAGATGCTTGGTACAGCGTCGCGCTCAGCCTCTTTCCTCCAACCGCACCGCTGATTATGTTCTTACGCGTGACCATGCACCAGCCCCCAGCGTGGGAATTATTACTCTCACTAGGATTGATGTTTGTGGCAATTTATCTGGTCATCTGGCTGGCATCGCGCATCTATCGGGTCGGCATACTAATGTACGGCAAGCGGCCAAATCTGCCGGAGATTCTGCGTTGGATTCGCTACAGCTAGAATCAGACTGTGGATGCACGGGAAAAATTATCGCAGCGAATCGCTCTGTTTATCATGCCACCATTGGCAGAGGTTTTACTCCGTCTGATCGGCTGCACGCTCCGATTCGAGCATCTCTGTGAGGATGGTGTAGGGCCGGGCCATCTAGTCGGAGGGCCTGCGGTCTTCTGTTTCTGGCACAGATCTTTACTACCCGCAGCCTATTACTTCCGCAACCTTGGGATTGGAATTTTGATTAGCCGCAGTTTTGACGGTGAGTTGATCGCACGCACAGTCGAGCGGATGGGCTTCAAAGCGGTCCGCGGATCAAGTTCTCGGGATGGCGCATCCGGCTTGTTGGGGATGGAAGCTGCTTGGCGCGAGGGCCGAATTGTAGCGTTTACTTCCGATGGTCCTCGTGGGCCTCGTTATGTTGCCAAGCCCGGCGTGGCTGCAGTGGCTGAACGCACCGGCGATGACGTGGGTGCATTCTATATTTTGCCGCAGCATACATGGGAGTTGCGCTCCTGGGACAAAATGCTAATACCGAAGCCATTCTCGCGGGTCGTCATCACTTGGGCGAAGCATGTGCCAGTTAAAGACGCAGTTCAAGACCTGCCAGTGGTACAAGCTGCACTAGACCAGACTGTCAGCATGGCGGAGGAACATTGGAGGAAAAATCGAACCACACAAGCTATACGCTAAAATCTTTATGTGCTGGTTTCTGATTTCGACTACAAGCTGCCCGAAGAATTAATTGCGCAATCGCCATTGCCCCAGCGTGATGCATCGCGAATGTTGGTCGTTGATCGCGCGTCAGGTGCATTCCGCGATGGCACATTTAGTGAGTTACCCGACTTGCTCCGTGCTGGAGATGTATTGGTGCTGAATGACAGCCGAGTTATACCAGCGCGGCTATTTGCGCGGCGAGCAGGCCTTCACTCGCAGGAAGGTCAAACACCTTCAGGTCGTGTTGAAGTACTTCTCACTTCGCAAACCACTTTAGATGAGTGGAATGCTTTGGTGCGTCCAGCGAAGAAGGTCCAAGTGGGCGAGCGACTGTTCTTTGGCGAAAGTGACAGCGATATATTATTGATTGCCGATGTCATCGCCGAGGGGGAATACGGTGAGCGGACACTGCGGTTTGCACCAGTAAAAGATTTTTATACCGTGTTAGATCAGCTAGGCGAAATGCCATTGCCGCCCTACATTCACCGAGCTAAAGAAGATTCTGCCGAGGACCGCGAGCGCTATCAAACGGTATTTGCTCGTGAGCGTGGCTCAGCAGCAGCGCCGACAGCAGGACTGCACTTCACGCAAACAGTTTTGGATGCAATAGCCGAGCGCGGTATTCAGGTGGAGCGCGTGACGCTTCACGTCGGACTGGGTACATTCCAGCCAGTGCGCGTGGACCGGGTTGAGGACATCCATCTCCACAGCGAAAGATATACGCTTCCTCCGCAAACTGCGGCTGCTTTGAATACAGCTTTGCGCGAAGGTCGTCGTGTCATCGCAGCCGGTACAACCAGCGTGCGCGTTTTGGAGCATTGCGCTCTCACAGCGAATGGCGATGAGCTGCAAGCGCATTCCAGCGAGACAAATATTTTCATTTCACCCGGATATAAATTCCGCGTGATCAGCGGTCTGCTGACAAATTTCCATCTACCGCAATCAACATTATTGATGCTTGTTTCTGCATTCGCAGGGCGCGGGCCCATTTTGTGCGCTTATGAGCACGCTGTCCGTGAGCGTTATCGGTTTTTCTCCTATGGTGACTGCATGTTTCTCGCCTAGCCAGTTTAACTTGCACAGCATCTGCGCTGGTAGACTCAGGTTCGGTGAAGAATGACTGATACAACCAGCTCCAGCACGGCCTCTAAGCCTCCGGTCTATCTATTGGATTCAATGGGCTTCATTTTTCGCGCCTATCATGCCATGCAGCGGTCGCGCCCCATGTCCACGCGCAGCGGTATACCTACAGCGGCGACCTATGTTTTTGTGAACATGATCAACAAGCTGCGGCGAGACTTTTCCCCAGAATATTTTGCCGCGGTTTTCGACCTTAGCGGCCCAGTCTTTCGCGATGAGCAGGCCAGAGCACTGACAACCATCCGGCGCTTTAATATTCGCACACAAAAATTTGATGAAGTTGACTACGCTGGCTACAAAGCGAATCGGCCATCGATGCCAGAGGACTTAGCCCAGCAGTTGCCCTACATCCGCCGTGCGCTTGAGGCCTTTCGCATCCCAATTATCGCGTATGAAGGCTTTGAGGCGGACGATGTCATCGGCACACTGGCGCGTAAGGCGTCCGCAGACGGGCACAAAGTCTTTGTCGTCACTAGCGATAAGGACATGATGCAGCTTGTCAATGATGATGTAGTCGTGTTGAACCCTGCGAAGGACAACTTAATCCTAGACCGCGCTGGTGTGGAGCAGGTGTTGGGCGTTGCCCCCGAGCAGGTGATTGATGTGATGGCCCTGCGCGGCGATGCGGTCGACAATGTGCCGGGTGCGCCGGGCATTGGCGACAAAGGATCAGTGGAGCTGATACAGCAGTATGGCTCGGTGGAGGCTGCGCTAGACCATGCTGCCGAGGTCAAGCGCAAGACCTATCGCGAGTCGCTGGAAAATAATCGCGAAACAATTTTGCTCAGCAAGGAGCTTGTGACCATCCATACTGCAGTCCCGGTCGAATTGGACTTGCCTGCGATGCAGACCCAGCCGGTGGATGCAGATGCCTGCCGAGCATTATTCGGTGAGTTGGAATTCACATCAATGCTGAAAGAATTGGGTGCTGCGCCAGAGGTAACCACAGCGGGCACTCCGTCGCGCGCGCCAGTTGAGTATGTTGTCAGTCCGTCACCAGAGCAGATCGCAGGGTGCAATGCAGATGCAAAAGTGGGTGGACTGGCTTTGCTTCTTGGCAGCGCTGTTTTTGCCGCACATGAAGAGGATGGTGATGAAGCCGTAATCCTCGCAGATGTATCTGTATCTCGACAGGGTAGTTTTCTGTTGGGTGCAGAAGATGCCCCGTCGCAAGAAGAGCATCATGCAGGGTTGGATATTGGCCTGGCCGCCAAAGATCGAATAGCGCTGCGACTTAAATTGCGCGACGACACTGCTGCATCGGTGCGGACTGCACTTGAAGATGTGAGTATCTCCAAGGCGGTGCATGATCTAAAATCTGCATTGCGAGTGCTTCAGGATGAAGGCATCGCGCTTCGCGGCGTGCAGCATGATGTGATGCTGTATTCCTATCTCATCAATCCAACTCATGGCAGCCATAAACTCGCAGATGTATGTGCCCGATTTGGTGAAGGTGCGCTCACTGAACAGGGTGATGCACAACTCCCTGAAGCAGCGCTGGCGGTGCGTCGGCTGGCCCCGAAGCTGCGGCGTGAAATTGAGAAAAACGACACGCTGGGCGTTTATGAGCAAATTGATCTTCCACTGGCCCCAGTGCTGGAGCGCATGGAACGTGCTGGTGTGCGCGTTGATGCGGAGGTGTTGCGCACCATGTCATCCCGCTTGGTAATGGAGATTAACGCGCTCACCGAAAAGATATATATCGAGAGCGGTCAGACTGAGACTGGCCAGCGATTTAATATCAATTCGCCCAAGCAGTTGGGCGAGGTGCTCTTCAATAAGATGGGGTTGCCCAAGCCGACCAAGCAGGGCAAAGGCAAAGTTATTTCCACCGCGCAGGACGTACTTGAGGAACTGGCCGAGCAGCACATTGTGCCGCGACTTGTCTTGGAGTATCGCCAGCTTGCAAAGTTAAAGTCGACGTATTTGGACTCTCTACCGCTCCTCATTGACCCGCAAACGCAGCGCGTTCATACCACCTTCAACCAGGTGGGCACAGCGACGGGCCGGCTCTCATCGGTCAATCCGAATCTGCAAAATATTCCCGTGCGTACTGCCGTAGGTCGTGAGATTCGCGCAGCATTTGTGGCATCACCCGGCTGTGTAATTCTCTCCGCGGACTACTCGCAGATTGAGCTGCGCTTGATGGCCCATTTTTCCCAAGACCCACTATTGTTGCGTGCCTATCGCGAAGAACAGGACATCCACACGCTCACCGCCTCGGAAGTTTTCGGAGTGGATGCTGCAACCATGGACAAGGAAACGCGGAATCGTGCCAAGGCGGTCAACTTCGGGATTGTTTATGGCATCTCGCCATTTGGGCTGGCGGCGCAGTTGGGCATTGAGCAGCGCGAGGCGCGCGCCTATATCGATAAATATTTTGAGCGCTATAGCGGTGTGCGGCGATTCATTGATCAGACCCTGGAGCAGGTGCGCAAAACACAAAGTGTGCGGACCTTGTTTGGGCGCGTGCGGCCCATTCCAGACATCCTTTCTGGCAATTCTAACCTGCGCGGTTTTGCCGAGCGTACGGCAATCAACACCCCATTGCAGGGCACAGCCGCGGACCTGATTAAGCTGGCAATGATCCGCATTGATGCCGCATTGCGTGAGAAGGAATTCAAGACTCTCATGACTCTACAGGTCCATGATGAACTCCTCTTCGACACGCCTTTGGATGAACTGGATGCAGTGCGCGCGCTTGTCCGCGAAGAGATGGAGCATGTCGTCGAGCTGAGCGTGCCGATTGTGGCAGATGTGGGCGTTGGGCCGAATTGGCGGGATGCGAAGTAGGGTTATCTATGCGAGCAGGAATAGGATTTATTTATGAAATTGAATAAGGAAGTTATCAGTAAATCTGATTCAGAATTGCGACGTCTGCGACTACTTGCGTTCCTGCGAAACGATGAGCCTGCATGTAAAGCTGATAAATATACTCAATCACACGATATGGCAGGTGTCTTCGTAAAAGTTTTGCGTAAAGATTCGGACGGAAGAGTGAATAAGCAATGGTGAAAAAATATCTAAAACCAACTAAGTCAAACGACAAGAATCTGCGGGAGAACAATCCAGTAGATGACTTTATTTCTTCTCGCGCAATGAATGCCAAGCCAGATGGAATGTTGAAAGTGCTGGGGAAGGTGCCGCATCGCAAGCCTGACCCTGCTGATGAATTGAATTAGGTGCCGGACTATTCTTACGGGATGCGAAGTAGATTCACTAAGAATGGAAATCTAATTTTATTAGCTGTTGAATTGTTTCTCTGATACTGTCACCTGGAACTACAATAGCGATCCCTGAATTAATACGTTCTTCACTGAAGTAAGTATCTGCATCTTGTAGGGATGAGTCATTTCTGCTCCTGTTTTGATCAAAATGACCATGAATCAAGCCAAGAAGTAACAAATTATTACTTTTTGTAATTGCGAATACGGGCGATCCACTTAGGCCACCCACTGATCGTACTTCAATTAAATAGGCATCCATCATTCCAATTGTTGTTGTCACCTTTTCTATTGGCATTGCTGCAATATTACCCAGCCTGATAATAGGTATATTTTGTTGAATGCCTTGATGATGAACAAACAATCCTGCAATTCCTACTACATGTCCTGTATCGATATCGGCGCGCTTTGCAACTTGTAATGTTGCTATTTGGTTCATTGCCCAGTGTCGCACTTGATTCGGATTTGGATAATGCACTATTGAGCCAGTTCGATAGTTGAATCGAGCCACTGCGACATCAATAGTCTCAGTTGACACTTTCGGGTGAAAGTGCCAATCAGACAATCGCATCTCAACTTCTTCCCGTCCATTCGGCCCATTAAATGTGAGAAAAATTGTGTCTAATGCTGTTTTTTCATGGATTTTATCGAGAACATGCTTAGCAGTAACAACATACATTTGTGTTTTCTGCAGTCCCTGCTGTGTTTCTTGATGAACCACAAAAAAGGCTGTTCCCTTTGGTTGCAGATTTCCATTTTGAGGTTTGATACAGACGAATGCTGTAGTCATTGTTATAGCGGAATAGAGGCTCATCAAGCACCTAGCTCTGCTCGGATAGCGTTGGCAATCACATTCGCGTGGTGGTGCATCGCTGCCTCGCTTTCAGCTTCAATCATCACTCGTGCCAGTGGTTCTGTGCCGGAGTAGCGGATGACAACCCGGCCTGTATGCGCCAGTTCCTTTTCTGCTGTACGGATAGTCGCAGCAATCGCGGGAATCTCTTCCAGCGGCTTTTTCTCGCGCACCTTTATGTTCACAATCACCTGCGGAAAAACTTTTAGGTCGCTCAATAGCTCAGCCAAATTTTTGCCCGAGCGCTGAACAATATCCAACACAAACAGCGCGGTCAGCAGTCCATCGCCAGTCGTGGCGCGGTCAAGAAACAGCATGTGTCCGGACTGCTCCCCGCCAAGATTGGCCCCAGTTTTTCGCATCTCCTCAAGAACATATTTATCGCCCACAGGAGCACGCAGCATTTTTATACCGCTGCGTTTTAATGCGGCCTCAAGACCCATGTTGGACATAGTGGTGGCGACGACAGTATTGTGCGCAAGGCGGCCCTGCGGTTCTAGATCGCGTGCGGCCAGCAGCATGACCCCATCCCCATTGACCACACTGCCATTGCCATCCGCAAAGAGCGCGCGGTCGGCATCGCCATCAAAAGTGATGCCAATGTCAGCTTCTGCGTCCAGCACTTCTTTGGCCACGGTCTTAGCATACAGCGCGCCACAATCATCGTTGATATTGCGGCCATTTGGCGAGGCATGATGAACGATGATTTCTCCGCCGAGGGACGAGAAAAGCTCTGGCGCGACGGAACTCGCAGCACCGTTGGCGCAGTCAATGACGATGCGAAGTCCATCCAAACTCAGTTCTGGCACAGAAGCGCGTAGAAAGGCAATGTAATCAGCAAAATAAGCGACATTGGCGGCTGGTGGGCTAAGCTTTGAAATATCAGGGGTGGCAACCAGCTTCTGCTGGCGAAAAATTTCATCCTCAATAGCCAGTTCGATTACGTCAGGAAGTTTATAGCCGTCGCCGCCAAAGACCTTTATGCCGTTGTCATGCCAGGGGTTATGCGAAGCGGAGAGGACAATCCCAGCAGAAAACTTATGGCGCTGCGTTAAATAAGCAATGGCTGGCGTTGTGATGACACCGGCGTTTTCAACCTCGGCACAACCATCGCGGAGACCAGCAGTGAGAACGGCGGCGATCCAATGGCTGGATTCACGTGTGTCCATGCCAATGATTACACGTGGGTTAGAGGGTAGTGAATGCGCCAGCGCCTTGCCGATGGCAAAAATGGTGGTGGGGTCCAGCGGGGGTTCACCGGCGACAGCGCGGATACCATCGGTGCCGAATAGTTTTCTCATGCTAATTATTTTCTTCCTTTATGGCCTGCACTGTGGCAGACAGGGAGCCGTGACCGAGGCGGGCGATGATATTTTCGCCCGGAGCAGTGGCGGCGGCATGAGTGAGAAGGCGATCATGTGCATCAAAAATAAGGGCATAGCCACGTCCCAGTACGGCCAGCGGGGAGAGCGATTCAAGCCGGGCACGCGCTGAAACGAGGTGTGTCCGGTGGGTTCGCAGGTGGATTTGAGGTGCCTGCGCGAGGCGGGTCGAGACCCGGTCGAGGCGGGCGTGGACCTGCGCGAGGCGGTGGGAGACGTCCTGCCGCATGATGCGTTCGCGTAACAAGGTGGCGGAACGAAACTGTTCACGCAGTAGGCGTTCGATGGCGGATTGTAGGCGGAAATGCAGGTCGTCTAGGCGCTGCAGGCGGCGACCGAGGCTGTTTTCAACGCGGGCGAGCACAGCGCTGGCAGAAAGCTGGTTATAACGCTCGCGGGCGCGCATTAGCTGGTAACGGCAGGCGCGCAGGACGCGTTGCGTAAGTTCGTCAAGGTGCTGATCTATAACGTGTTGCGCGGATGTGACCAGCTCCGCGGCGGCTGATGGGGTGGGTGCGCGCAGATCGGCGGCAAAGTCGGCAATGGTGAAGTCAGTTTCATGGCCGATGGCGCTGACGATGGGAATCTGCGATGCGGCGATGGCGCGGGCAACAGATTCATCATTAAATCCGGCGAAATCCTCTATACTGCCGCCACCGCGCGCGATGATAATGATGTCTACAAGTGGTTTTTCTTCAGCAGTTTGCGAATTGAAATACTCAATTCCTTCCATCACTTCCTGCGCGGTATTTTGGCCCTGCACCACGACGGGGTAGAGGAGAATATTGAGGCGAGAGTGGCGGCGGTTGAGGATGTTGAGGAGGTCCTGGATGACAGCGCCGGTTGGTGAAGTGAGGATGCCGATGGTGGTGGGGTAGGGCGGCAGCGGGCGCTTGCGTTCGGTGGCAAAGAGGCCTTCTGCGGTTAGGCGGGCCTTCAGTTGCTCAAAAGCGATTTGCAGGGCTCCAGCACCCAGTGGTTCCAGCAGATCTGCGACGAGCTGAAGCTGGCCGCGATTTTCATAGATGGAAACCTTTCCTCGCGCGAGTACGGCCATGCCGTCCTGCGGCATAAAGCGCAGCAGCGAAGACTGGCGACGGAACATGACGACGCTGAGCTGTGCATCTAAATCCTTTATTGTGAAATAGATATGGCCGGAGGCTGCAGGGCGCAAGTTGGAGATTTCGCCCTCGACCCATACATCGGCATAGCGGTTTTCGATGAGTTGGCGGGCTTCGCCGACGAGGGACTGCACGGTAAAAATGCGGCGGGAGATGAGGATTTCTGGGGCATTTGTAGCTGAAATTGGACTGGTGGGGAAGAGCCAGCCGTCTTGGGTGTCAAGTGGAGTATTCGGTGCGGTTTCGGCTGTTTTTGGGGCAGACGAAGACGGTTTTGACTGCGCGCGGGCAGCAATTAGCATCGGATTGGAGCGGCGACGGGTCAAAAGAGTGGTGAATCGTAGTGCGACAGAGATGAGTCTAGCACTGCTGAAGGGGCAAATTTTGGTAATTAAAACGACATATTTAAGCGCTAAAAAGTGCAATTTTAGATAGGCAAATACCATTTTAAGCCAAAAATGCAGATTTTGCTTTAAGGGTGTATGAGTTTGATTGCAAAGGGGTTAGTGTTTTTTTGCGGGTGGGAGAAAAAGTGCGATTTTCGGGGTAATTTTGGAGTCATTTGAGGTGATTTTAGGTGGATTTGAGGTGGCGCGAGGGTGGAGGAGATTAGGAGGGGGCATGTAGATGTTGGAACAAGTATGTTTCGGGAGTAGACAGAGCACAGGAAGGGCAAAGAGCAGGGAACAGGGAAAATCAGGGAACAGAAGTTCAAAGTCGTGAGTCAGAGGCATGAGGCAAAGGCAAGGTCAACCGCGAAGTCCTTCGCGCTGAGCGCTCAGGATGACAACGTCAAAAACAAGATCAAAGTCAACGGTCAAAATCAAAGTCAGGTTCAAATGCAGATTCTTACGGGATGACATGACAAAAAGGCAAGTGCAAGAGGCATGGGCGCTGGGGAATGGCGACAAAAAAGCAAGGTCAAAGACAGTCGTGTAGGGCAGGTGAATATTTGTGCCCAGCCCACTTTTGCAAAGACAAGACAGCGGAAGAGTGTGGTGCTGGGTAACTAACAGTAGTCCCAAGGACGGAATTTGATATTTGCACCTTACTATTGGGTAGTTACGATAGTTTAGGCGCTACGCTATTATGTAAGACATGGAAAGTTGTTTGGGACGTAACCGATTGGATATTTCCGCGATACAGTTAGTCCTTTAAGCAAAACCTTGGAACTCGCCGCAACAGAGAGCATAACTTCGTGTCATTACTTATAAAACTTCAATAAATGGGGGAACATTGAGCAGTCCTGAGATGAGTACTTACTATAGGCCTGAACTGGCGTCTTTACAGGTGGAGATCGCGCACCCGTTGGACAATGCCAGGGTGACAGACTGGCGGTACGAGTATGCAAAGCGGGCGTTGGATTTTTGCGGTGCGTGTGTACTGCTGGTGATATTTCTGCTTCCTGGCTTGTTGATTGCCACATTGATCGCTCTTAACTCCGCCGGACCAGTGTTTTATCGTGAAGAGCGGATTGGCCGTTATGGGCAGAAGTTCAAGATATGGAAGTTCCGTTCAATGCGGGTGAATGCAGGGCACCATGTGGAGCAACATACCAGTAATGGGGCCAAGGTTGTCAGCGTGCAATACAGGATGCGGAAGCATGAGGAAGACCCGCGTATAACAGGGATTGGAAAATTGCTGAGGCGCTGGAGCATTGATGAAGTACCGCAACTGTTGAATGTATTGCGGGGAGAAATGTCACTGGTTGGGCCGCGTCCAATAGTAGAGGCAGAGATGCCGTTCTTCAGTTCAAAAATTTCATATTATCTGGCGGTGACTCCGGGGATGTCTGGACTGTGGCAAATTTCGGGCCGCAGCAATGTTGATTACCCAAAGCGGGCTGAACTGGATGCCACTTACGTAAAACAGTGGAGTTTGCTGGGTGACATCACCATATTGCTGCACACCCTGCCAGCAGTGCTGAGTCGCCGGGGAGCGCGGTAAGGCCGGGGAAAAATGCAGGGGTTAGGGGACAGGTATTAGGGATTAGAAGGGAAGAGCGTAAGTCAAAAACGAGGTCAACCGCAAGGTGTTTCGCGCCGAGCGCTCAGGATGACAACGTAGAGGCGAGTGGCAACGGCGAAGTCAAACGCATGTCCCTACGCTGCGCTGTGGGACAACAAAGGCAAAAAGACTAAGGCAAAAAGGCAGAACTACTGTTCGACTGGTACTACTCTTGGTCCGGGATGTTTTCTTCTTTTTCTTCGATGGCCATGTCATCAAACTCAGCCGAATCAAATACATCGCCACACTCCATGCACTCTACAAATTCAGAGTCCTCATCACGGGCGACAATGCGTACCTTTGGGTGCTTGCAGTTTGCAGTCATGAAGGCAGTTTAGAGTGAGAAATCCCTCCGCATGGCAGGATTGTCCCTTGGTGTGTGCGCGAAGTCAATTCAGAAATGCATAATATTGTGCAAAATTTCCCAGAATAATCAACATAATTACTAGATTTTCACTTGCTCTGCAGGGAAGCGCAGTCCTATAATCAATCCAGACTAATCCAGTCGGCGTTTCTTGAGCGCGGACAGGATTAAGAGGCCAAATGCTGCGACTGACCAAGAAAGCCGACTACGGACTGATGGCAGTAAAGCTGCTGGCCGAGCACTGGCTGCGGCAGCCAGATGATGCAAACAAGGCACTTAGCGCGAAAGACATCGCCGATGCGTACCATATTCCACCGCAATTGCTGGCCAAAATATTGCAGACGCTGGCGCGGAAGGAAATTTTAGTTTCGCACGCGGGCATCTATGGTGGGTACTCGCTGGCGCGGGGGCCGGAGAGCATCACGGCGTTTGAGATTATTCGGGCGATAGATGGGCCGTTATTTATCACCTCATGCATAACGGTACATGGAAATTGCGACCTAATGGAGACCTGCACCATCAAAGAACCACTGAGCAAAGTGAATGACAGCATACGCGATGTGCTGAATAAGATAAGAATTATCGACATGTGCGAGGTGGCATATGGACCTGCCTCGACGACAGAGAGACAAGAGCTGGTGACATTGGCCACGCAGCAGGACTAAGCGATTTATATCCAACGACCAAGACTTTTATCCAACAAACGAATTTAGGCAGGAGAGAAAAATGAGCATAGAGATGACGACCAGCACAGCAGTGAAGCTACCCATTTACATGGACTACCACGCCACCACGCCGATGGACCCGCGCGTTTTGGATGCGATGATGCCGTATTTCAGCGGCAAGTTTGGCAATGCTGCCAGCCGCAACCACAGTTTTGGCTGGGAAGCGGAGCAAGCGGTGGAGAATGCGCGCAACCAGATTGCGAAATTGATTGGCGCGACATCGAAAGAGATCATTTTTACTTCAGGTGCGACAGAGTCAAACAACCTGGCGATCAAGGGCATTGCGGAGATGTACCGCGAGCGTGGCAACCACATTATCACGCAGGTGACAGAGCACAAGGCAGTGCTGGACACATGTAAGCGGCTGGAGAAGTCTGGCTATCGCGTGACGTATCTGCCGGTGAATGCAGATGGATTGATTGAGCTGGAAGACCTGCAGCGCGCCATTGTGACCGAGGGTGAGAACAAGACGATCTTGGTTTCGATCATGTTCGCGAACAATGAAATTGGTGTTATTCAGCCGGTGGCAGAGATTGGCAAGCTATGCCATGAGCGCGGCGTGATCTTCCACACCGATGCAGTGCAGGCTGCCGGCAAGGTGCCGATTGATGTGAATGCAATGAACATTGATGTGCTTTCGATCACGGCGCACAAGCTGTATGGCCCGAAGGGAGTTGGTGCGCTGTATGTGCGTCGGCGCAATCCGCGGGTGCAGATTTCGGAGCAGATCAACGGTGGCGGGCATGAGCGCGGTATGCGTTCGGGCACGCTGAATGTACCGGGGATTGTTGGACTTGGCGCAGCGTGTGAAATTGCGCTGGCAGAGATGCCAGCGGAGGCCGCCCGTCTGACGGCACTGCGCGACAAGTTGAAGAACAAGTTTGAGGCGGCGCTGGATTATATCCACGTAAACGGCAGCATGACGCACCGGCTGCCGGGCAACCTGAACATGAGCTTTGTGTATGTTGAGGGTGAGAGCCTGCTGATGGGGATCAACGACATTGCTGTGTCGAGCGGCTCGGCCTGCACTTCGGCAACGCTGGAACCGAGCTATGTGCTGAAGGCGCTTGGTCTGGGGGATGATGTGGCCCACAGCTCGATCCGGTTTGGGCTGGGCCGTTTCACGACAGAAGCAGAGGTGGATTATGTTGCCGATAAGTTGATTGATGTGGTGCAGAAGTTGCGCGAACTTTCACCGCTGTATGAAATGGTGAAAGAGGGCATCGACCTAAGCAAGATTGAGTGGGCTGCACACTAAGCATTTGGTAATTTGGTAGAAATTGAAAGAGGAAAATCTGCCATGCATGATGTAGTGATCGTCGGTGTACCGTTGGTCGCCATTCTTGCGGGGATTTTATTCAACCGTGGGGACATCAGAGACTTGCTGACAGAAATAAAAGATTTGCGTAATGAAGTGCGGTCTAGCATCTCTAATTTACGGACTGAAGCAGTCGGCAGGCTGGACCTGATCGACAGTGATATAAGGCAGTTTTACCACCTCACGGCAAACTGAAAGCACGTATGGACGCACTGGAAAAACGTAGTTAGGCAAGATTGGTTTGACAGAAATACATTTAGGACCACACAGGAGAAACCCACATGGCATACAGCGATAAAGTAGTAGACCACTACAGCAACCCACGCAACGTCGGCACCCTCGACAAGAGCACCAACGAAGTCGGCACCGGCCTTGTCGGCGCGCCCGAATGCGGCGACGTCATGCGCCTGCAGATCAAGGTGAACCCTGAGACCCAGGTGATTGAAGATGCGAAGTTCAAGACCTTCGGCTGCGGTTCAGCCATTGCCTCCAGCTCCCTCGCAACCGAATGGGTGAAGGGCAAGACCATCGCCGAGGCCCTCACCATTTCAAACACTGACATTGTGAAGGAGCTGGCATTGCCGCCGGTGAAGATCCACTGCTCGGTGCTGGCAGAGGACGCGATCCGCGCCGCAATTGGCGACTGGAAGAAGAAGAACGGCGTTGAAGAGACGGCAGAAGTCGCCACCGCAGCCCACTAATCTATTGGTTGTAGCGGCAGGGAGAACGAGATGTCGGCAGTGCTAACACAAATCGGCGGAGCCCAACCGCAGGAGAATGCGCAGGCACAGGCTGCGCCTCCTGAGGCCATTACGGCTGACGGGCAGAGTGCGGCGCAGAAGGGTGTGCAGGCAACAGAGCGCGCCCTGAAGCGCATTCGCATTGCCATGGCCAAGGAAAATGTGGACCCGGCACAGGGTGGGTTGCGTTTGGGAATCCAGGGCGGCGGTTGCAGCGGACTCAGCTATAACATTCGCTTTGATTCGCAGCCGCGTGAGCGCGACCGTGTCTTCCAGTTTGGCGATGTGCGGTTGTTTGTCGATCCCAAATCGTTCCTGTACTTGCATGGAATGGTGCTGGATTACGAAGAGACGCTGATGCGTCAGGGCTTCAACTTCATCAATCCACACTCCAAAAAGGCCTGCGGCTGCGGCTCCAGCTTCTCCGCATAGAGACACTTACTGAATCCGATATGACCCTTTCTCTCCAAAAGATACCTTTCCGGCGGTTGGCTGTGATTGTCATCGCATACGCGGCCACCAGATCTCTTTTACGGTGTGCAGTGCATCACAAGGCAATCAATTGGAATGATATTTCCGGCGAATTGGTAAGTGCTTTTGTCTATGCTGTAGCCTTCCTGACGGTTGATTGGTGGATGAAACGAAGGACTCGTGAACATTCCTGATTACTTCGCCTTCTTTGACCTCCCGCGCAAGCTCGTCATCGACACAGCCTTGCTCGAAAAATTGTTTTACTCGAAAAGCCGCCAGCTCCACCCCGACCGCTTCGCGGGCAAACCGCAAGCCGAACAGGACGCAGCCCTCGAACAAAGCTCTCTCCTCAACGATGCCTGGCGCACGCTGAAAGACCCCATCGGCCGCACAGAATATCTTTTATCGTTGGAAGGGATGCAGCTGGAGGACCAGTCGCGTAATGCCACGGATGCAGCGCGAGCGGCGGGCAAAGAGAAGCAGCAGATTGTTCCACCAGAGTTGCTGGAGGAAGTTTTTGAACTGAACATGCAATTGGAAGAGATGAAGATGGCGCGCGAAGCGGGCGCGGATGATCCTGAGTTGAAGCAGCAGTTGCTGGCTGCGCGCAATAATTTTGAGTCGCAAATGGCGGGCCTGCAAACGGAGTTGGAATCACTGTGGCAGAAATGGGACGCAGCCATTGATGCAAATGATAACGCCGCGCAGAACACGATCAAGCAGAAGTTGGCAGACCTGCTCAACAAGCGCAGCTATATCCGTAATTTGGTGCGCGATGTAAATAGTGCTTTGGAATAAGGGAATACATATCAAATGGCTGAAGAACGCATAGTAGGAATTGACCTAGGCACGACGAATTCGCTGGTCGCGTATATGGATGGCGGTGTGCCGGTGGTGATCCCGGGCGAAGATGGCGACCGACTGGTGCCTTCCGTCGTGGCAGTGGGTAGCGACGGCATAACCGTGGGCAATGCCGCCCGCAAGACACTGATTACTTCGCCTGAATCTGCCGTGTATTCGGCGAAGCGCCTGATGGGCCGTGGCATTGAAGATGTGCAGGACGAGCTGAAATTATTTCCATTTCAACTTGCTGCGGACTTGAAGCCCGGCGAAGTGCTGCGGCTCTCGCTGGGTGGGCGCGAATTTACGCCGCCAGAAATTTCTGCGCTGGTGTTACAGCAACTAAAGAAAAACGCAGAGCGATTCTTCATGGGCAGCGCCGTCACCAAGGCGGTCATTACTGTGCCTGCCTACTTCAATGATGCGCAGCGACAGGCGACGCGCGATGCGGGACGCATTGCGGGGCTGGAAGTGTTGCGGCTGGTGAATGAGCCGACCGCAGCGGCGCTGGCCTACGGGCTCGACCGCAATAAGGACGGCGTCATCGCAGTTTATGATTTTGGCGGTGGTACATTTGATGTCTCCATCTTGAAATTGCATGAAGGAATTTTTGAAGTGATTGCCACCAATGGCGACACGCACCTGGGCGGCGATGACATTGACAACCTGATGATCGCCATTGCACTGCATGATATTCGCGGCGACATGGGGATGGATGTTGCCGCCAATGGTGAAGCGGTGCAGGGCATCCGCAAGGCAGTAATTGATGCAAAGATTGCGCTCTCATCGCAGGAGGCAGCGCAGTTGGATGTGGCCCTGCCAGCGGAGTTTGGCGGCAAACGTTATTTGCGCGAGATTACGCGGCAGCAGTTTGAGCAGTTAGCCGGGCCAGTGATTGAGCGCACGGTTGTCCCCTGCAAACAGGCGTTGAAAGACGCGGGGCTAACTGCGGCGCAGATTGATGAAGTGGTGCTGGTGGGCGGATCAACGCGCATTCCAAGGGTGCGTGCGCTGGTGGATGAGTTATTTGATCTGACGGCACGCGGTAAAAAGCCGCATACTGAACTTAATCCCGATGAAGTGGTTGCACTGGGCGCAGCGGTGCAGGCGCACATACTTGCGGGTGGATCGAAGGCGACTGAAGACATGCTGCTGTTGGACGTGACTCCGCTTTCGCTGGGCATTGAGGCCCTCGGCGGCGTAGTGGCGCAAATCATCAATCGCAACTCGACCATACCGGCATCGGCCACGGAGCACTTCACCACCGGTGTGGATGGGCAGACCAATGTTGCCATCCATGTAGTGCAGGGTGAGCGCGAGCTGGCAAAAGACTGCCGCAGTCTGGCGCGCTTTGACCTGAAGGGCATTCCACCGATGACGGCGGGAATTCCGCGTATTGAAGTGAAATTTCTGATTGATGCCAACGGAATTTTGCATGTGTCGGCCCGCGAGCAGCGCAGCGGCAAGCAGGCGGAGATTGAAGTGAAGCCGACCTATGGCCTGACGGATGAGCAGGTGGAGGCAATGATCCTGAGTTCATTCGATAATGCCGAGGCGGACTTGGCGGCGCGGCAGTTGATTGAAGCGCGCAATGAGGCGGAAAACATTCTTACGCTGGTTGAAAAGGCGCGGACGAACCCGGCATGGCAGCAGTTGACCGCAGAGGAGATTGCGATCATCGACAATAAGGTGACAGCGCTTGAAGCAGTCATCAAGGAGACCGATTACAGCGCCATCCGCGAAGGCATTGATGGACTAGACCAGGCGACGCGGCGTTATGCAGAGCTGTCGATGGATTCGGCCGTGAGCAGTGCGATCAAGGGCGAGACGATGACTTCGGCCGGGAACAAACTGGGCGAGGGGCCGACTGCGCCACACCCAATCGCCAAAGCAGAAATGATTTCGTAGTGGAATAATCAACATAGGAAGAGATTATGAGCAATCAAAACATTGATGATGAAATTGATTTGAGCCAGCCACCCGCCGCAAACATGGTGCGCGTCACCTTCCAGCCCGAGGGGCGCACGGTGGAGTTTGAGTATGGCACCATGCCGTATGACCATCATGGCAAGCCGATGTCGTTTCTGGATGTGGCGGAAAACTACGGGATATTTTTGGACCATGCGTGCGGTGGCGTTTGTGCCTGCACCACCTGCCACATTCTGGTGCGTAATGGTGAGGACGGCATTAGCGAGGCGGAAGATGAAGAGCTGGACCGAATGGAAAAAGCACCGGGGCTGGAGCTGAGTTCGCGCCTGGGCTGCCAGGCGGTCATCACCAAGCCGGGCACATACGTGGTCGAAATCCCCAAGTGGAACATTAATTATGTATCTGAAGGCAAGCCGCTGACGCTGGCCGAAAACAAATAGGAGCCACCAATGCCGCGCGAAATTACATGGACGGACAGCGAAGAAATTGGCATCCAGTTGCAGGAAAAATATCCTGACCTTGACCCGCTCACAGTGCGGTTTACTGATCTGCACAAACATGTGACCGAGCTGGAAGGATTTACCGGGGACCCGGCAAAATCGAATGAAGGCATACTTGAGGCCATCCAAATGGCATGGCATGAAGAATTTCTAGACGCACAGAACTAAAAGAACACCGAAAATTTTTTAGTGCGGTGGATTGTCCCAGGCGAATGCGTTGCGTCGGAGTTCGATCTCCGGCTGCGTATCAGTGAGATAAACTGCAACTGAATCAAACCGCTTGGGCGCCTTCTCCGCCCATTTACACTGGCGCAACCAGGCGCGCGCCATGCGTCGCAGCATTCGGCGTTTCGCTTCATCAATGGCAAACTCTGCGGGGACAATGTCGCGCTGACTGCGCGTCTTTACTTCGATGAAGCAGAGCGTACCCTCATGCCAGCCGATCAGGTCAAGATCGCCGCGCAACCTTTGGGTGCGCCAGTTGCGGGCAACAATCACATATCCTGAACGGCGCAGGTGAAAGAATGCAGCTTCTTCTCCGGCACGGCCTACTTCAAGATGCGCGGGCAGCAGGGATTTCAGCCCCCTCCATGCCGCAAACTTTTGCAATAGATGGATGATGCGCTCTGCTATGTAAGGCTTCGGGTGTGGAATGGAAGCGCTCATAGATGGCCCCAAATAAGTTGTTACAGATGATCTAGAGTATGCGCTTTGGGGAGGACTTGTGCGGAGTACTTTACGCTTATTTGCGTTTCCAGCGGACACCGTCCTTTGAGTCCTCGATAAGGATGCCTTTTTCGGTGAGTTCGCGACGGATGGCATCGGCGCGGGCAAAGTTGCGTGCGGCCTTGGCCTGGGTGCGTTCATCCACCAGCGCCTGCACATCTGCGTCGGTGAAGGAGATGGCAGCGATCAGCTCCGGCGCGGCCTCGCTGATGCGGCCTTCTTTTTCTGCCCAATCCAGCGCAGCGCGCGTGGTGGCGGCGTCATTGTCCTCGAGCACGGCAAAGACCGCGTCAAACAACTGAAGCACACGGAGGATTTCGGCAGCATTCTGCACAAAGAGCGTGTTGTTGTCTGCGGCGGCATTGGCAGCGCGGACCAGATCAAAAATGGCGGCGCGGGCTTCGGCAGTGTTGAGGTCATTCGCGAGCGCTGCTGCATAGTTTCTTTCTGCATCGGCGGTGATGGAACTGAGTTCGCTGTTCTGGCCGGTCGCCCATTTGCCAGATTTGATGCGCTGATGAAAGTTGCGCAGGCGGTCAATGGCATTGGTGGATTCAATCAAGCCATCAAAGGTGAAATTGAGCTGGTGACGATATGGCACCGAGATCAGCAAGAAGCGGATGGCAGAAGCCTTATAGCCCTTGAGCAGCAGGTCGCGC
>Ga0116230_10001376_pt1 | contig 22992 bp, 11 predicted proteins | sample S1TSphfallax_3_FD_88678 | JGI IMG/M metagenome (GOLD analysis project Ga0116230, IMG submission 88678) | Host-associated microbial communities from peat moss isolated from Minnesota, USA - S1T2_Fd - Sphagnum fallax MG | ecosystem: Host-associated > Plants > Peat moss > Unclassified | place... | reverse complement strand
CGTTCCCGTTTATGGAATCTGACTGTCCGGGCCGGTTCCCGGTCTCGGAATCCGACTGTCCGGGCCAGTTCCTGGTCTCAGAATCCGACTGTCCGGGCCGGTTCCCGGTCTCGGAATCTGACTGTCCGGGCCGGTTCCGCCACGTCAATTAAAACGTGGAACCGTCGTCGGACGCACAAACAAACGCACACACATGCTCCCCCCCCCTCTCCCCCCTGTTGGCCCACACAGTTCTACCATAGAAACTGTGACAGGGTTGTGTAGAACAGACAACCCTGTAACAGACAGACACCACCACTGTAGCTTTAATATATAAGATTATCCAGCTATAGTTTTTTAAAGCCATAATTTTTTAGAAGGAAGTTGTGTGCAACATAAAAATGAACCTAACATGTTTCTAAACCCACATGACCCTACTATCCTTCTTGAGCAAATAAATTTTATGCACGTGTCTGCTTAGCCTCCATTCCTATAATTAATAAAAGAATCCAAAAAAATTATAATCGTTACTTTAAACATTTTGAATTTCATCTTTTCAAATTATAGGTGCGAATATAATAGTGCACTTTTTGAATTAGGTCCTTTCCAATTAGTGTTGACACCCCATTCAACGCCCCTTTGTCCATCACCTTTTGTCTTGATCATGCTCAACGTACTCTGCAAATATTGCATGCACTACATTGTGAAATTCCTTTGCATCTTTACTCAACTAGGAAACAATAGCAACAAAATCACAAATTTTTTAATGCATGGTGACACAAAATTTTGCAAATCACAATGTCCAATCAAAAGAAGATTCAAGTTGCAATGGACAAATTGCATGATTTCCATGTAAGTAACTAAATAGTTTTATATTATTATTGGTGCGCTTACCTACAGGTTGAAAGTTTTTATTCAAGGTTTTAATTAAACATGTGGGTTGAACTTGATTACTTGGGATTGAGTTCATATATAGTGATTAACGTAGGTGTGAAAGGTGTTGTTTTTGTATGTAATTGAAGGGGAGAGACATAACCTTTGATTTCGAAGGTGGAGCTTATAAACAAAATAATTAATTTTGTTTTCCAGTTGCAGTGAGATAAGAGATGCAAAGAGATGCAAAGAAATGTGTGCCAAAAAGAGACCAATGAAGGAAATGAGATTTTAAATGGGGGACTTGTCATCTATCTTCCCTAATGAATTGGTTTTGGGTGCCATTTGGTTTAAACTATGTCAAGTCACCCCATGGAAGGAGAAATACAAATTGTTTCATAGTTTACATCTTTCTAACAAACCTTGGAAGCATGTTGTAGACCATAGCCAAGAATGGCTCCACTCCATGTTGCAAATTTGTATCATTCATTTTGATCGATTGATAGTGAAAGAACATAATAGAATGAACAAAGTGGTTACAACAACCACAAAAAAGGAGCAACAAAGAACAAATGTGGCTATAGCAAGCTTGGAAAAGGAACAACATATGACATATTAATTACAGCAGGTCTAGAAGCTATGGGTCAAGACTGATTTTCAAAAAAACCCAAGATGAACTGGCATGTGTATAATTGAGGTTTGTCTAATACCATCAAATCCACCATGTTCATCTCTAACTTGTAATGCATAAATTACCTACTTTGAGATTGTAAAGGATTACAAGTTGTCTTGTTTCATCAATAGTCCCTTATGGTTATTTTTACTGCCAAACTATTTCATAGTTGATTGAACAAGTTTTCATTTGGTTTGTGTATGTAAGGTGTTGTGTGCATGATGTTCAAATGGGAAATGCACAGATGGGCCAGCAACGGGTAATACATTTTCGACCTACACCACAAACAAGGCTTATGCAAAATGCAAAGCAAGCTATGGAACTTGCTAAAAGGCAAGTTGTTGAGCTTGCAAAGATTACTCAACTTGAAGAAAAAAAACTACAAGTACAAGAGGAGAGGGTAGGTTGAATCCAATTGGCTGCTGAGAAAGAATGAGAACTTGTAAGACAATGACAATGGTAGTGAAAAAAAAGGATATAGAAAGAGAATGAAGCAACCTGTGAATTTGTGGTTGTAGGATTTAAAGATGATATGCTTCCAGAAGAGTTAAACATGAGGAGCATCAATCAAATTGCTCAAAAAATTATTACTTAGCTGGTAAAAGAATTGGGCTAGTGCATTAACCTTACTTCAAGGTGGGCCATACTAGAAAAAGTCCTTACCCATGAAGTAGTTTCTACCCTTTTGCCAAAGTATTATCCTAGGCTTCATGAATCAAAAGTTCAACTTCCATTCTTTAAGTTTTTTTAGTCTGAATTCAGTCTTATGAAAGGTTCCCAATCAAACAACAAATTAACACACAAAGATGCCTTGCTAGAAGTAGCCATTAACATAGATGTTTCTGGAGTCCCAAATTTCGGAGTTAGATCTCTTTCAAAATTATTGAGCACCAAAAAAACTAACATATATCATGCCTTGGTTAGACGCCATGCTTTTCAAGCTTTTGGGGCATCACAATTCACCTTATCCCACATGAAGAAAAGGTTAGATGGTGTGTCTATGGGGGACAAAGCTTCAATTGTAACATGGTGGTCAACAGAAACACAGGTTAATCCCAACAAGAAGGATGTGACCTGTAAATGAGTTGGGCCAAAATAATATGAAGAACATGCAACCCACTTCCTGCTTGAAAGTCAAGTTAATGATTATCTTACTTCTCATGCTTCTATTTTCTTTTTTGTAATTTTTTGTTTAATCATTGAGCTAAACTTTTTCCCCTAAGTCATTTCAATATTCTCTATACACCATATTTTTGAAATATATTGAATTACATTTGTAGTGTTTGTTGGCCTTTGCTAGTTGTGTAAAAATTCAATTATGTATGCATGTACTTTCAATTTTATGTATTACTTAGTTTTGATGCAATGTGTATCAATAATCTAAATCATCACTACTTGAAGATCAATACACTAAAGTTATAGTGAATTAGTATAAGATTATTTGCTGCACTTAGCATATTCCTAGAGATACTTCTAGTTTATGTGTACATGGTATTTAGGTATAATAGCTCTATGTAATACATGTAACATAACAAAGAATATTTTTGAAATACATTATTTAACATGTCATACATTAGTACTCTTAACATAAGTTAACCAAAGCTCTGATTTTTTGTCCCTACATAAGGTGAACTACATTACACATTGAATCAGGTATGTAATATGCACTGTATTTAAAAAAATGTGCATTGTTTGTACCAAAGTGTTTATATGCACTATATTAGATGTTATTATGTACATGTTTTGAACTTCACTGGATTACATATCTTATATAACTTGCTAATGTGTACACTTGTTTGTACATTTGTTATAATAGGTTGATGCAATTTCCACACTTTCTTATTTTGGTTATACTTATTGATGTTATCCACATATTTAACAAAGTATTAAAAAGTATCAATGTGCTATATGTTTTGGACTGCATTTTGTTATAAAGCATGTACATATTATACCATTTAATACATCTATAGGGTATTATTTGTGACTAACCATACTTGTTTCATTTGTGTATAACATTTTGATGTAGTCCACATACTTAGCAAGGTATTAAAGAGTATTATGTTACATCTTTTGGATTGCATTTGGTTACAAAACATATACATAAATTGGGTCCAACCATTTTATTAGGAGCCACATGTGCCCCCTTAGACCACTACTTTATTCTTAAAATCTTTTTGGAATATTTTTAATACGTCTTTGAAAAAGTATTAAAAATCTTTAAAGTTTTTCTTAATGCTAATATGTTAAGGTGTATTTTAAAAAATTCAAAATATGTCATTAAAAATAAAAATTCAAATTGTGTTTTTAGTGTCAAAATTGTTTTAAATTGCTTGTATGTAACTTTTTAATAGTGGTTACAAGAGGTTTAAATTCTTTATACATATTTTTCATTCATTAGATTAATCAAAAAATTTATGACATGTACATAATGTATTCATAATAACATTTTATAAAAAATTATTCTATTTATAATTTTATTTTATTTTTACAATCCAAAATTCAAAAAATTAAACAATGGTTACGACTGTTTTTGGTACATGCTAATATGATTGCACCCAATTGTACTTTTGAATACATTTGTAGTGTATTATTTGTTACTGAATATAATTGTTTCATTTGTGTATACCATCTTTAGGTAGTAAACATACTTACCAAAATGGCATGGTGTGGGATGTGTATGTTGGTTACAAACTAGTTTTCTCTTACGGTTTCAAGCAATCCATCTAGATGTGAAAGTTGGACAATTCGCATTTGAGGTTTTGAAACCATACTTTGTAAAGCCATGTAAAAAAAGGAATGTGTGTTGCTACAAATACCACATAGAACTTAACATGTTAAGGCAAAGGTTAAATAATATGAAAGATGTCAAGAAGGGAGCTCATACTACAAATGAATGTGGTTGTGAATGTAGTGTATGTAATAGGGTTCTTGATCAAGACTTTATGACATGTCAAGCCCATGTCAAGGCTTACAAAGGAGTGACTATCTTGTAGGAGGAATGTCTATGCCTTAAACTAGAATTTGAAGAATGGCATAAACTAGAATACCTCATGGGAAGCTGTCATAATTGTGGAATAGAAAATAAATTACCCATCTGTCCTAGTCAATCTTCATTATCAAATGAGTGGAAGGTGTCTTGGAATTGTTTTGAGCTTGAAGTTATAGGTGTGAACGAGGATGGTAGACCCAAGAAAAGGGTCAAAGAATGTTTCAAAGAACCATCCTCCTCCACCTTCCTTGAGTAATTGAGGCCAAAAGTTCAACTATTTGTGAAGCATAATTTTGTTGCAAGGTGGCAAGATGCCTAATGTAAAATTTCTATGGATGTCTTACCTAGGGATACGATCTTATCCCATATAAACTTTGCAAAAAATTACACATTTGAGATCCAAAATGAAATCTAGTCTATGCACTAGCATTCATTTCAGGTTACAATTCTAGCTCATATCATGTTTCAGGTAGATCCCAGGGATTAATGAAAGAAAAATCATCCAAGAAACACATTTCTACATATCAAATGACAAGGAGCATGATACCTTATTTGTGCAACACTATTTCATGATGCATTCGCAATGGTTAACACAACAAGGAATTAGACTGGCCCAACATTGGGTATGGTCAAATGGGTGTGTAGTGATGCGCTCCCAAGTCCCAAGTTAGGCCCAAAATGGGCCTTGGTTTCTAAAACAGCGGAATTGTGGGGACTTGAGTGCACGGTCCCAACTCTCAACACTAAAAAGGGTAGAGGGGCGTGCTGAAGCTTCGGGATGGGACTAGGAAGAGGGACAAGCTTTAGTTACTCACTCGAACCTGCATCAAACCAGCTAAACAAGTTGGTTAATTCGCATTCTAGAGCTCCCTTGGTGCTAGGACAAGCCACGGGCAACTCTAGACTCCAATGGTGTGTCGCACTCTATCTGCACACATTAGGGTCGGGTCGATTCCCGACTTTTAGTGGTCGGGAGTCAAACTGGCAGTTTGACTCCCGACCCTTCTTTTTGCCACAACTTGTGTTGTAGATGTCCAAATGGCTCATGCAAGGCCATTTTCGACATTTACACTTCAATAGCTTTCCAATGACATGAAGAACGCCTCAAGACGAGGTGTTTTGACCCTTGCAATTGAACTCTGAAGTTTTGAAAGTCCCAGAAGGCTCCCAAGTCCCCATTTCAGGAATGTGAGTGTCAACTTCACACTCTTCCAAAAGTGGGGTTGCAACATGTAGGGTAGTTTAAGGGGTTTAGGGTGATGTACTTTGTTTATACTTGGATCTCTTCTCAATACATATCCAAATGACATGAAATTTCTATCACATATATAGTCATTTATGATCTATAAGATCCCAAAACTGTAGATCCAAAAAAAGCTCAAACAAAGGAGATATGACCAAAAGACCAAATCTAACATAGAATTTTCAAAAGCTCATGACTCTCACAAAACAAATCTTTTTCTTTTGGAATTTTGAAAATAAAAGCATCTTATAGTCTTCTATAATTTCTCCAAGTTTCACTCTAGGATCTTTTCACTATAGATCTAGATCTAGATTTAAAGATCTGACCTTCACAACCTTTGATATGTTAATCTCCTCTCACCTCTTTTCTTTTCTTTTCTTTTCTTTCTCTTCACATTCTTTCCTTTTTCCATTTTTCTTTTGCACTTGACAAACTCCTATGATATTACTAAATACTCTTAAGCTCTAGCTCTAAAAACTTTCTAGCTTTAGATGTCTTTCAACTTTCTCATAAAACAACCTAAGCTCTAATACCATGTTAACAAATAGGAGATCTAGTCAAGTGCAAACATAAATTTTTATTGAAAAGAAACTAAAACATGATGCTCACAACTCAAAACATAACATCAAAAACTCCTTCAAGTTCTTGTCACATGAAATACACAAACTTGTGCAATGAAGAAAAGAGAACCAAACCATCAACACTAAGGTATTTAACTAAAAGACCAAACCACAAATAACCAAACTAATATAAGTAAAGAAAGCAATTCAACCTTGTAAAAGTAACCTAGTTACTTTTCTACTCTAGTAATTAATGAAACCTAATTAGTTGAGCTTAAATTTTCAACACCATTTAACTCATTCAGATAACAATTGTGAAGAATTATTACTTGTTAGATTAAACTGTTAAGGTGATCAAATGTTTTTAACTACTGACCTAAGAAATGTTTTCTTGAAAATGTTTAACAAATTTATATACATACCTTCACTTTATTTGTTTTATGTTAATAGTATCCACCAAAAAGTTATGAACATACTTCTAAGTATTTGTGAAGTCTTGATTAGTCATAATTAATTATTCCCTGAATAATAATTGCATGTTCAACCTAATGACTCATATTTGCTAAAATGAGTTGGTGATGTTGTTATATCATTAATTGGGCTTAATGTTGACTAGCATGTGAACCCCATGCCACCAAAATCAAATCAAGTACACATGATTTTTTTGTTTACTTGATTTGATATGACATTTTACAAGCTCTAGCTAGATTCTTTTGTTGTTGGTTAATGTTATGGTTCCACACTTTCAGATTTGTCATATTTTGAAATTCCAACCTTTTGTTTCTATTATTCTATTAATTGTTGGATATCTTCTAGTTTTATGGCAAGTCAATTTATTCATTCCTTCTTATAATTATATCGCTCGCTCTTTGTTTATTTTTAATCGCACAACCTCTTGTTCTAATAGGAATTTAACATTTTTTGCCTATGGCATCCCAAATCTCTATAATCTTCATTATAATCATTATAATCTATGGTATTCTTAACCTTTGTCTTTTATTATGCAATGGTTTGCGATTCAACTGTGCACCCCATATAAGGGCAAATAATAAACAATAATATGAAATGAATTGGCTTGTAATCTAACCTAATTGTAGGTTCTACTTCCAACCCTAGCTCATGCCAATTATACTCTTTGTTAATTTGATCCAAATTTGTATTGGACTATGTCTAAATACCTTGGGACCATTCCTATGCATTCACCAATGGGACATGATTCCATTGAACCGTGGTTCAGGCTTGGGACAATGGTCTAGGCCATTATCTGGTATGTATAACAAGTCTAATAATTTGGAATTTTTTCAGAAACTACACCCACTAATTTTGGATGCACACCACCATTTCGTATCCTGTTGAATTGGGATCAATGTTTTGAGTTCCTCTAGGCAAAAACATTATAGTATTTTTTTCTTTAGATTAATCCTATTTTTCCCAACACAAATTTGTGATTGCGGTTCAAATATTGGGATTATCTAGGGACAAATTAATTGGCAATAGTCTACTACTCCAAGAAAGTCCTCACATAAGTTTGCATCACCCCTAACTTTCTAGTTTCATTATTGTCATTACGTCCATTGTTTTCCTTGCATATTTATGTAACATTTCAATTTCACATTGCTTTCATATTTGGTTTTTTGTATGCTCTATATTGGTATCTTTCATTTCCTTTTTTGCCACCAATTTTATTCTTGTTGTTGCATTGTCAGCCACATGATTCAAATTTATGTGAAGGGAAAAATACATGTGTTTCACCAATATATGTCTCTTTGTTCCATTACATTGTTGTCTTTCATTGGAGATTGTTACTCGTCCTTGCATTTTACTAGTAGTATGTTTTTGTACTTTTGTCTTTCACGTTGGATTCTCGAGTTCCAATTCCTCATCTTTCCCTTAAATTGAATTCCTGATGCAACAACGTTTTTTGTTGTCCACTTGTGAAACTATTGTTAGATTTATCTCATTGATTACCTTCTCTTTTAATTTTGATGGCTACTTTCCATGCTATGGGCTAGCCAAATCTTACCATCTTAGTTTCTGATTCTGGAGTTGTCCAAAAATGACCTCTATGCAATGTTTGCTTTCTAACAAGGATCTGTGCATGTTTTTAAAGATGTTTCTTATGGGGATGATAACATCATTTTAAGTTTTGTTTACTAGGTTCCGAATGTGATCCCTAGAGGGATGTTTTGGTCTATCACCAATGCTAAGTATCGAATCATTGGTGAAAATGTGTTTAATAATTCTCAAAATATTGTTGTAACACCAAAAACAATCGCATCAATGGCCAACATTGTTGCGGGAGGCATCTTAATGAAAGAAAAGCCCATTGCAGTTTCTCACAACTTGAAGTTTAATGTTTCAATCATGAAGTCATCATTATTGATCTTTGTGATTCATTTGACAAAAATGACCTTTCCCCTTTTGATGTTGTCATCCTTGTTTTTGTGAATTTGCGAGCTAACAAAGAATAGGCTCTCTGGATGGAAATGCTACTCATGAGTTCAGGAGCTAACAAAGAATAGCCTTTGCGGATGGAAGTGTCACAAGTGGTTGCTTTCTCTAACGTTGTTGATTCATTGAAGGCAATGTTTCTAACTCCGCACACTTATTCTGAACTGAAGTCCTTAGATTATGTGGCCATCATAATTAAGTTTGTGAAATGTCTTCCTACTAAATTTAATGATGACATATTATTTTAATTTCTTCCTATCCATCATCCATTAAGATAATTTGGACAATTACAAGGTATTGATAGAAAGTTCGATGGTCATGTTTGGTGCAAGTTGTAGCCTATTAACATTAAAAACTCATTTGGATTGGGCTTCAAAATAACAAAATGCCTTGGACAAATTGTCAAAATGATTCTTGTCCTTTATTTCAATGTTCTTTTGCTCACAATGAAGTTTCTTGGAATGGGGATAGTTCATAGATTCCAATATCTAGGTAATGTTTCATAAAATCCCCAATTTGTACCACCAATTATCAATTTTGTGATTCTCCCCCACCTATTTATAAATTTGCAATTGTAGAATGTATTATGTTGTTAACAAGTTTCCAAATATTTCAACAGCCTTGATCCACTTAGCATGTTGTCACAAGCCTAGCCTTGGGTTCGCGACCAAAGTAAGAGCTTGCAAAGGTGCGACCCAAGAATGAAACCCGGGAATCACATTTTATGTTCCTAGTAATGTAGGAGAGTATGAAGAAATGAATCCACACACTCCCAAATGGGCTCCCACTTTGGGAGTTGGGAATCTTGATGGACTCCCTTTGAATTCCCAAATTTTCAAAAGGCGATTGCAAGGGCCAAACTCATTGGATTGAAAAGTTATTTATACCATTAGAAAGATCTTAAAATGTAGATGTCTACATGGGCTCGCATGACCCATTTGTGTACTTAAAACATAAATATGGCTAAAAGAAGCATCGAGAGTCAAATTACCAATTCAACTCTTGAACACTAAAAGTCAAAAATTGCCCCAATTGACTTACATGTAGGTGACATGCCACATACTATTGAAAAGCTCTTGATAAGGGCTATAAGTTGTCTTTAAACCTCACCTCAATTAAAGGTCTACATAAGAAGTTATGAGTTTTTAAAATTACAAAAGTCACAATTTCGAGAATCTTTTAGGACTCCCAACTTGGGAGTCCTAGTGACGCACCCCCATGCTCCTTGATGGACTCAATTGCGAGTCCAAAGGTGAAGATAGCGGAAGGAGAAGGTTGATGCGCGCTCCTTATCTCGTAACACTTTGGGGGTAAAGCAACGTGTTGGAGCTCCGAGATGCGAACTAGGAAAATTAACAAGCAATTCAATTACTCACACAAACCTTCATAAACCAAACCATAAGTTGATTAGTGCATAATTGGAGCACTTTTGATGCAGGGACAAGTCACGAGTAAACACACACTCACAAAACTCACCACAGCTTGAAGTTGGGGGAAGCCACCACCTTCCCCCTTATAATATTCTATGTGCCTGGCCATGGGGCCAACACCCAAATGTCATTTTGTCTAAGACTCCCAAGTGGGAGTCCCAAAATTCCCAAAATTGGGACTCCCACAACTTTGGAGGCCCATAACTTTGTGTGCAGACCTTTGATTGAGGTGAGATCTAAAGAAAAGTTGTAACCCTTGTGAGCAACTTTCTAATGGTATGTGGCACGCCACCTACATGCAAGGCAATCAGGGCGATTTTTGACTTTTAATGGTTGGGAGTCAAATTCACAATTTGACTCCTAGCCCTTTTTTTGGCCATAACTTTTGTTTTAAATACCCAAATGGGTCATGCAAGCTCATTTTAGATATCTACATTGTAAAGGCTTTCCAATGGTATAAGGAACTTGCTAATCTAATGGGTTTTGACTCCTACAATTATTCTTTGAAAAGTTGGGAGTCCATTGGGACTCCAACTCCCAAAGTGGGCTCGCACTTTTGCAAGCCCTTGCCTTGGTTGTGAAACTAAGGCTAAGTTTGCAACACCTACGAAAAAATGACATTTGGGTGCTAGCCCCATGGCCAAGCACAAAGAATACTATAAGGGGGAAGGTGGTGGCTTCCCCCAATTCCGGGCCTTGGTGAATCTTGTGAATTCATGTTTGCCCATGGCTCATTTGTGCACCAAAAGTGCTCCAATAACGCACTAACCAACTTTTTATTTGGTTTGTGTAGGTCCATGTGAATAATTGACTTACTTGTCACTCATCCTAATCCCCATTCTAAAGCTTTAGCATCCCCTTTACCTTTGAAGTGCTGCAAGCTAGGGAGCATACCCCAACTCATTATCCTTTTGTTGTTTTCACCTTTGGACTCATAGTTGAATCTATCAAGGAGTTTGGGGGTGGATCACATGCCCATTTAGTTATAGACGACAAGTGTAGAGAATCTTATTAGGAGATGAAAAAAATGGTTGCATGTGAAGTATGTTGTATGCCAACTGCTACAACTTCGACCATTGCTTTGTTTCTGAATAAGACATTTCTTGACGCACTACCAACTCCTTGAAGGACTCAAATGTGAGTCCAAGAAGAAAACAACGAAAGAAGGAAGAGTTGGGGCATGCTCCTTAGCTCACATCACTTTAAGGGGTAGAGGGGCGTGCTGGAGCTCTGGGATGGGACTAAGAAGAGTTGACAAGCTTCACTCACTCACATGGGCCTGCACAAAACCCACACAAGGTGATTAGTGCGTAGTTGGAACATTTTTGGTGCTTGGACGAGCCACGGGCAACACGGACACACAAGACTCACCACAGCCCGGACTTGGGGGAAGCCACCACCTTCCCCCTTATAGTATACTCTGCACCTCTCCACATGGCCCACATCCAAATGGCTTTTCTCTCCCAGGACTCCCGAGTGGGAGTCCCGAAATCGCGCTAGCTGGGACTCCCGCGACTTTGGAACCCCATAACTTTGCGAGCAGACCTCAAATCGAGGTGCAATCGAAAGCAAAGTTGTAGCTGTCGTCGAGAGGTTTCCAACGGTATGTCACACGCCTTCTGCACACAAGTAAATCGGGTCGATTCCCAACTTTTTCTGGTCGGGAGTCAAACTGGCCAGCTCTTCTTTTGGCCATAACTTGTGTTTCAAGTGTCCAAATAAGCAATGCAAGCCCATTTTAGACATCTACGTTCCAAAAGCTTTCCAATGATATAAAGAATGCCACAATCCATTGAGCTTTGACCTCTGAAATGGCTCTCTAAAATTTCAAGAGTCCACCGGGACTCCATCTCCCAAAGTGGGAGTTGCCTTGGGAGTGTGAGGGTTCACTCCCTCACACTTTCCTACACTCCCAGGAGTATGTGATGTGACTCCCGAGCTTTCTCTTAGCCCGCACCCTTGCAACCCCTTTGCCTTGGTCGTGAGCCCAAAACTAGGGTTGCGACATTTCTTTCTTATTACTTGTTCAATGAAGATGGAGAAGGTTTTATAGAGCTTTTCAAAGGTAAAGCATGAAGATGGTTGACAAAGAATAAACCTATTTTTTCCATTGGACTTTGTTTTTCAACATAGACACCAAGTAGTTGATTACACTAGAGTTCCATGATCAACACAAAGCCTTATGTTATGAGTACAAAAAAACCATGTCCTTGGAGGAAGCTAACTTTCGATATGCTACCATTCGGTCTTAGTGGTATTCGTCTATAATTGTAAGCAAAGGCACCATTCACAAGTTCAACAATTAGCTTGGGTTCTAGTATTTTCGTGTGCAAACAATGGGGAGGCTTCATGTTAAATGTAAATTTTTCCATATTATTTTATTCAAATTTTATTTTCCATCTGTCCTTCTTAAATCCTTATTTTATTCCTTTTAGATGTTAATAGAAATTATCTTTGGAGGAGGAAGTTGATATGTTGACTTGTAACTTATTTGAAATAATCCATCAAATTTCATTCCAACAATATAACAACATGGGTATTTGATTATTTGCTATAACATTTGACAATTATGTGTAAACATTTAAGAAGTCCTCATTGTATTATGCCTTATTATAAGGAGGTGCATCTTAGACTAATCTAGACAAAATGAATTGTGCCTATGTAAGGCTAGTTAGTCTAGGGACTTAATCTAAAGTGCTAATGAAGTTGCCAATACACCTCAAGCTCCAGTCTTTCTGCTAGAATACTACACTTAAAAGGTGACAAAATGTTTAAATTAGCTAAATGTAAGGTAGACCTTCCGCCTAGGTCAAAAACAAATTCACATCGGCATGATTGGGTGAACTTTTCTCATCTAAAAATGGTTAATGCAATGACTCCAATCAACCAGTCATCAACTATGGATGTGGGGGAGACCAACGACTTTGATCTTGTTATGACCCACAATGGTGTAAAGGTTTTTGACTGCCTATGCAGGGACAACATTTGGCAATTTGAACGATGTCCCCCCAGATTAAACAATTGTTGCTTAGCGTTGCAAAAAAACAGTAAACATTACTATAAAGCCAAAATCATTTCAAAACAAATAAATCGTGGTATTTTAGCTTCATGTTATGTTGGTTATTAGTCTACAACCAAAGGTGTATCAATTGAACTACATAAGTTTTAGTTTTGTCATGATGACCTTTTGCGTTGTGTGGGAGGGATAAGTAGGAAATATGCACTCGATAAGCCAATGTTGCCTTCATTATGGCTTGTCGAAGCAAGGATAGATTTCATTGAAATTGAGGTGGTGGCATTGGAAAAAGCTTGTCTTTTACTCTCGGAGAAGCCAAGATGTCCCCTTGTTAATCAAGTTGGAGATGACAATTCTGAACAAGCCTTTTGCATGTGCCCCTCAAAATCTCTTTGGTGATGGTCCTTCTACCCATGTCTATAAGCCATTAGATCTAGATGCTTGGCCCAAAACAAGGAATGGGAAGAAGATTCGTCATCCTAGCACATTTAAATTATCCATTTTGCAAAAGAACAAGTGGAGGTGGGATGAACTCTTGAAGCCACACTTTTAACTCCTTCAAGCATTACATTATACAATATGCCATGTACGCTGGGATCAAATAACCATTCATCCACTATCCATATTGGAGCTAAAATGAAGTTCATAGATTATTAAATCATGCCAAAGTCTTGGATGTAAATTAAGTTGTAATATCATTAAATTTAGGTTCTAAATAAGACTATTATGCATTTTATTCTTTTGGAATGCATTTTGCTGCAAAAATAAAAAATATTCTTTAACATGATGTGTGCAATGCACTATTCATTAATTTTTCAAACATTTTTCCATTCCATCATTATGTGGACATCCTACCCTTCACTTATTATGTGACTTAACTTAACTTACACAAGTTATTATTTCACCTTTTTGCATTGTAATGTAGCTCGCTCAAGTTTCACCTTTAACACCTTTTTTTTTTAATGAAGTTAGACATGAAAATTTTGTGAATTTAGTAATTTCCATTCGTCATAACTATTTTGAATTATTTTCATCCAAATAATTCATCTATTTTGAATTATCATCCAAAAGTTCATTAGTGTTCCACATTCATCCAAATATTTGATTTTTTTTCTAAATGTCATTCATGTACATGTGTGACACACCCCCAAACTCCTTAAAGGACCCAAATGTGGGTCCCAGAATGAAACAATGAAAAAAAAAAATTTGGCTCCTTTACTTGCAACACTTTGGGGGTCAAAGGGCATGCTAGAGCTCTGGGATGGGATTAGGACAAACTCATAAGCAAGAATTCAAGATGAAATCAACCTACACAACCAAGAAAAGAGGGCAATTAATGCAAGTTGAATGAAAGTGGTGTAGCAGACTTAGTAGGGACAACCTTAAGCATAAGCTTTACACAACCCACAACCTTTGGGAGGAGGCACCAATCCCCTCCTTATAGTATATTATGTGCCTCTTTGTGGGGACTACATCCAAATGTCACTTTTTCTCAAGACTCCTAAGCAGGAGTCCCAAAATTGTCTGAAAATTTTGGATGTTCATATATTTTTCAAATTAAGTCTATTTTGAAAATGTGAATGCAAAATCTTATTATTTTCAAAAAAGACTTCAAATGATGTATAACATTTCTTAATCACAACTCATTTGACTTCTATTTTCAAGGGGTTTGTGGTCGGAAATCAAATTCCCAATTTGACTTTTGCCCCTTTTTTTAATCATAACTCATGCAAATCAAATCTGAATGAACAGTGCAAAGGTAATTTAAGCATTTACCTTCAAGAGTTTTTTAACAATGTCATGGGGGCCCAATTTGGTGCTTGTTTGACTTTCCAACCAAGGCTTTGAACATTCATATCTCTCGTACGAATGCAACTCCCAAAGTGGGAGTGCACTTGGGAATCATTGGCCTCCATCCCTTACACTCTCCCTCATTTGTGAAAGTGTGTTTCACACCTAAATACACTATTTTGGCCTCATGGGCCCTTGCACTCCAATTTAGTCACGAATCAATGTTAAGGTTGTGACAATGTGGTTTTCATTTATCATAATTGTTTTGGAATTACTTTCATTCATAAATTTTAACCTGACAAATTTTTCATCCAAAAAATTCGTCTACATGCAATTATCATCCAAAATTATCATTCACATTCCATTTTCATCCAAGCATTTCATCCATTTAAAAAACTTTCATCCATGTACTTGTGGAAAAATATTTTCCATGTCATTCTTACATGGTATAAGGATATTCTAAAAATATTTTGTCCCCAAAATTAAAATATTCCAAATATATTTGCCCATGTTCACATATTCACGCTCACAAGCTCACACTTACATGCTCGCTTTTCAATGTCATTGGAAATTTGAGGGCCATGGTTATGATCTGGACTAATAACCACCCTACAAAGTGCAAGGTGGGTGGATTGAAAAGTAGGGGTTATTTGAATTACCAATGAGAATTTCATGCATCTAAATGGCAAGCTAGATTTACCAATAAAGGGTTGTGGAGTTTCACAATAATAGACTACAAATAAAACACCCACTTGTTAATCAACTTGTTGAAAACATGGTATCTTAGTGAAGCAGTGGGAGTAATTATTAACTGGTAGAGAAAAAGATGAAGTTGCTTGTGAAATAGGTATTTTTGGCAATTCTTGTCTTTAGAGGTTACGTGATTTGTATGAGTTTAATGTATTTCAAGATTTCACATACAATGTCATGCACATTTTGGTGTTGTGTGTCTTCAAAAAGTATGTTCATATGCTCATGAAATACATGAACAAGAATTGAAAGATGAAAAACTTGGAAATGGTAATGAATAATATAAAGAAGTTGATGTCATGACCTTAACCTTGGGCTTGCAACCACGGCAAGGGCATGGAAAGGTGTGGGTTGAGAGTGCGAGAGAGTGTGAAGGAATGAACCCACACACTCCCAAGTGGATTCCCATTTGGGAGTTGGAGTTTCGATGGACCCCTAAATTTTCAAAGAACATTTTGAGGGGTCAAAATTTATTAAATTGAGAACTTTTTTATACTATTGAAAAAACATAGATGTCTGAAATGGGCTTTTATGATCCATTCGAGTATTTAAAACATAAGTTATGGTCGAAAAAAGGGCCAAGAATCAAAGAATCAATTTAACTCCTAACCACTAAAAGTTTTTGCTTTGAGTTACACGTGTGCAAGAGTTATACCATATATCTTTGGAAAACTTTCAATAAGGGCTACGACTTGTTTTTCAAATCTCACCTCAATTGGAGGTCTACATAAAAAGTTATGGGTGTCCAAAATGGCGAGAGTCCTAATTTCGAGAATTACGAAACTCTTGACTTGGGAGTCCCATGAAAAACACCATTTGGGTGTAGCCCCCATAATGAGTCACAAAGAATACCATAAAGGGGAAGTTGGTAGCTTCCCCCAAATCTAGGGTGTGGTGAGTATTGTGAGTCCATGTGACACACCCTCAAATTCCTCAAAAGACCCAAAGGTGGGTCCAAGAGTGAAACAATGAAAAAAGAAGAGAGTTGGAGCACGCTCCTTAACTTGTAGCACTTTGAGGTAAAAAGGCGTGCTAGAGCTCCATGATGGGACTAGGAAAAATTCACAAGTGAAAGTTCAAGATGAAATCAACCTACACAACTAATAAAAAAAGGCATCTAATGTGAATGGAATGGAAATGGTGTAGCACACTTAGTAAAGACAACCTCAAGCACAAGCTTTACATAACCCACAACCTTTGGGAAAAGCACCACTCCCCTCCCTATGCCTCTCCATGGGGACTACATCCAAATGTCACTTTTCCCTAAGATTCCCAAATGGGAGTCCCAAAATTGGCACTCTTGTTGTTCCAAAACTTTGGATGCTTATATCTTTTTCAACTAAAGTCCATTTTGAAAATGCGAAAATAATATATTATAGCCCTTGAAAATATCTTTTGAATGGTGTACAACACACTTCAATCGAATCTCATTTGAGCCCTACTTTTAAGGGATTTGTGGTCAGGAGTCAAATTTCCAATTTGACTCCCACCCCTTTTTTTTATTATAATTCATGCAATTCAAATATAAATGAATAATGCAAGGGCAGTTTAAGCATCTAAGCTTTAAGACCTTTCTAATGGTATCTTGGGGGCCTAATTTGGCATTTTTTTGCCTTTCCAACCAAGGTTCTAAACATTCATAACTCTTGCACGAGTGCAACTCCCAAAGTGGGAGTGCATTTGGGAGTCATTGGGCTTCATCCCCATTCTCCCCCATTTGTGAGAATGTGTTTCACATCTAATCACACTTTTGGCCTCATGGGCCTTTACATTTCACACTTTGCCACGAACCCAATGTTAGGGTTACAACAACTTGGGCTTGATAAAAAGTGTGTTAGTAAGAGTCTACACTGACATATTTTGGTGGATGATGGTGTTTTTGACTTTTGGTGTGGGACAACTAGAATACAAGTTTTATTGTCCAAGACTTCCATCTATTTTGTTTCATGACCTTGTTATTTAATTCTTTCAAAATAGTATGTTGTGTCCAACTTGTCGTACATTTTTGCATATGAATAATCTATTTTGATGCATGAACTGTGTGCATTGTAGCTTGAATTTTCAATGCCTTCGAGGAGAAATATCCCACTATGCTTATTCAACTCACTACCTTTTCATCCTTGAAACCTTGGTTTGTGAGGAATATGAAGGAATGGAGCACATGTTGTTGTCACTACCATAATAAGCATCTAGAGTTCAAAATTGGTTTAAACAATACGCGTTCCAAGAATAGGGGTGTTCGTGCCCATTACACATTTAGGTGTGTACAAATTTGTGGCCCACCAACTGTAGACTAAGATGTGGGAGAATGTTGTGCAAACAAAGTCTCAATTTCAGGTTTGACTAAGTTGTGGAGTTCCATATTATGTCCCAAACCAAACCATGATGATTAACATAACTGAAATTGTTTAATGGGGTGAAATCACACTAAGGGTGAACCATTTTGTTCAAAAAAGGTGATGTATAACAAGTATTATATTATGTACTAAGCTAAAATCTTGATGGCATTCTTTGATTATCCTAAACACAAGTAAACAACTTTGGAATTTGCACAAGAATATTTTTGAACTCAAAGTTCCTTTTGAGTCAATTAATTTTGATCCAATGGTTAAATGAAGAGGATTGGATAAAATAAATGTACATAGTTTTTTAGTGGCCATAGGGTCTCATGTCTATGATTCATAAAACATTACCAAACAAAAGAAAATTGAAAAAAAATGTAATGTCCATCTATAAAATATCATCCTCTTTGATATGGTAGTGGTTTTTTCCTGAAAATAAAATATTATTATGCATTCATTATTAAACAAATGCAAAAAAACACATTTTTTAATGGAATTTTGTGAAAAATCTTTGCACACCCTTTGACTTAAAAACATGCAACTCACAAAATTCATCTGGGGGTGGAACTATTTTGTGCTCATATTCTAATAAGTTAAAGTGTGTTTAATAAAAGGTAATCAATCATTTAGAAATCCAGCATGCATAAGGTTGTTGAAAATTTAATTTCAAATGCAACATTTTTACAAAATTTCATATGTGTTTATTTTTGCAGTCAAAAAATATGATACAAAACTTGAGAGTTAATTTGATAACATTAGGAAATTTTGACAACAGACCTCCTTTACTTCCAATAATTATATTTCTCCAATAAAAATCTTGATGAAGCTAAAATTTTGTGTGAAAATGCATTGAGTAATAATCTACCATTTTTTCAATTTTTAAATAAATCCATTGCTACAATCAAGAGATCTTGAATTTAAAACAAAAAGTCTAGAGACTAATTTCAAGAAAGAGAAAAAAATATTATATCTTAACATTTTCCCCTCGTCTTTAGTCTAACACTTCTTTCTTGCAAAAAAATCCTTTCCAAACCATAAGTCCTTCTCCTTCCACACAAGCAAGAACCAAACAAGTCCAAGTTCAAGTCCATGTGTGGTAGCAGGAGAGTGAGCCTCCCTCAAGACCCTTCTTTTACCCTATTTTCCCTTGGCCAATGAGAGCTTATGGAAATTTTTCCTTCCAATCAATGGCCTCCTTTCCTTTCATGAACCAATGAAAATTGAGGATGATTCCATTCTCCAATGATGGTTAGGATGAGAATCCTTGCGCACAATGAAAACATTGGAAAGTTTCCATCCTCAATTCAATATAGGATAATTATCCTCATGACCAATGAATTTGAAGGATCCATCATTTTCCTTATGTTAGTTATCTTGATGGGCCTTGAATTTAAATATTGTCAATTCCATCCACTTGGCCCAACATCTTATTTTTTCATCCTAACCTTTTTTAAATAGCTAACCTTTAAGATAGTTTACCAATAGTAAGAAGTAACATTTTTTAGTTCTTCTTTGGCTAAATCAATTCTAGAACATTAGTAACCTTCCTCCCAACCCATATAATATTCACTTGTGTAGTATGTAGTAAATTGTACAGCTACTTGAGTAGTACATAGTCATTTGGAAATAAGTCTTTCATTATAAAAATTCATTTGTACTATCTACAGCCTCGTTAAAATGAAGGTCTAATGAATATGTTGGAACTAGTGTGTCAATGTTTTCATATAGTTCCACCATCAAAACCTGCATCACCGCATATTATGTTTACCCTAATTTCCAAAATAAAAGCATCAAACCTCTTTTGATTATAAGTACCAAGTTTGTTGTTCCGGCTATTTTTTAATTTTTTGTTGATGTAGGTGGAGATTTAATCATGGTGGATGATGCCACCACGTCTTCAAATCCTTCGATTGCGTTAGTTCAAAATGAAGAGCTTGAAGAAGCATTACTCGATGTGAATGTTTCCCAATGGTTGTTTAAAGAAGAACCAATTGGAAAGGTGGTGTGCATTCAAGTGACTCAATCCATATGGGATTGTCAAGTGTCACCTAACCTTTGTGCTCTTACCATCTACCTAGAATTAGTTTTTACTTCTAGAAATAGGGCTGGAAAGTTCAATGAATGTCAATGTGAAGATGATGATGTTCGTATTTTTTTCGTGGACTTGGGTCTTTGGCGATGGATATTACCATTGGCCGAAGGGGCTGATTAATTCACTACCGATGGAACATGGGAGAAAGTACCTTGTTTACACCATTCATTAACTTATCAAATTTTTACAATTAGAATGAATATTTGTTCGGCTATGGTCTAATAGGTGTATTACTTCTATCATTTTATCTTTCATAGGATTTTTTAGTGACATATGGAATTTTCCTACATGTCTATTAGTTGAATATTATGTTCACTTGTGGAACACTTGTTGTACCTCCAACCTTGTATGAATCAAATAATTTCTCGTGTTCAACTAAACTAATAAACTTGGTTTTTTGAATGTTTCCTTTGCAAATGATCACAATTCAGAACTAACCTACAACTTATGTAATGCTAATGACCCCATTTTAGACATTTACGTATTAAGAAATTTGTAATGGTATAAGGAAGTCTTTAATCCAATGAGTCCTTCAAATCTCTCTCTAAAGATTTGGAAGTTCATTGGGACTCCAATTCCCAAAATGGGAGTCCACCTAAGATTGTGTGGGTTCATTCCTTCACACTCTCCTGCACTTCTAGGAATGTGAATGTGACTCGAGTTGCACTCCTAGCCAACACCTTTTCATGTTTTTACCTTGGTCGTGAGGTTAAGGCTATGGTTATGATAGTGTAGGGGCAACCAATTTTCCCTTATCGAAAATATAGTCCATGAAATGTTATGCCCTTCCTAATGTTGGAATCACCATTCCACCAAACTACAAGCAGGATGAAGTTGTAGACATGTGCATAAGGCTTGTGTCAAAGATGCAGTTGTGTGGAAGGAAGGCTAGAAGGTTGTGCAATTTAAGGGTAAGTACGCAACATAGATGTTTGCACTACTATAAGCAATTTGGCTAAAAGGGAGTAGAGTAATTTACGTTACAAAGAAGCTCAGGCTTCTTGTGATGATGGCAGAAAAAATTAAGGAAGCAAATTTATTAGTCTGATGTTCTTTTCTACAACTTGTACATTTGCATTTGGGACTTTTCAATGCCTTCAAAGTCAAAGCAATCTGCAAGAAAGGAGCCAAATTTTGGTCTTGCACAAGTAGTAGACATCTTACTATGAAATATGTTACTTGTCACATCAATGAGAATACATTGAAGTTCATGATTGTAACAGATGGACATTGAAACTTTCTACAATGGAAGAACTTAGAATAAAAAAGAAGTGACGTCCAATTTTGTAGCACATGCAATACCCGACTATTTCCCATGAGTACTTCCAATTGATGTTGGGGATTTTGTTGGTTAAAAGACCCAAGATCTTTCTTTGTCTACCTATTTTTCTTGGACAATTCATTTTCAATATTTCTTAGAATGCTTGAAACTATATGAGCTTGAAACCTAAGCTTCACTTTATTTTAATAATTTTGTTGAACTAATAGGTTATGTGTCACATCCATGAAATGTTGAAGTTCAAAATTACAAAATAGATGGGCATTGAAATTATTTATAAAAGAGGAGGCTTGGCATTAAGAGGTGACGTTGATTGATATTTCATTATGTGGTGTGTAGTACCTAATTATTTCCTTGAATAGTTCAAACTTCTTTATTTATGTCGTTTAGACCCATCTCTCTCTCTCTTCCAACTTTCTTAGACTCTAATCTCTCTTATTCTTTCACAATTACTTCTCAATCTTTCATGGATTAAGTGCATGAGTATGTAGGTCTAGAGTCTATAAGTCCAAAGTTTTGACTTAATTCCTTGATTGAATGCCTCAATACTTCAAGTTAATGTTGGGTTTTTTGATGTTTAAAATACCCAAGATTTTTCTTTCTTTGCCTATTTTTCTTGGATAGTTCATTTTCAATATCTTGTAAAGTGCCTAAGACTATGTGAGCTTAAAACTTAAGCTTCACTTTATTTTAAGAATTTTGTTAAATTAATATGTTATCTGTCACATCCATGAAATGTTGAGGTTTAAAATTGCATAACAAATAAGCACTGAAATGATTTACAATGGAAGAGGCTTAGCATTAAAAGGTGATGTTGATTGATATTTCATTGTGTGGTGTGTAATACCCAATTATTTCCATGAATAGTTCAAACTTTTATGTTGCTTCGACCTATCTTTCTCTTTGTTCTACCTTTTTTAAACTTTGATATTTTTCAGTCTTTCATGGACTGAATGCATGAAGATGTAGGTCTAGAGTTTATAAGTCTAGGTTTTGACTTAATTCCACATGTATTAAATTATGTTTCATCTTCTTTGGAAGGCACATTATTATAGCCTCTTTTGTTGGTTGAATTTGTTGTTGAACTATAGGTATTTGGGTCATTGTGTTGGATATATGGTTATAGCCTTTATCCTATTGGGTGTTGTTGTTGTTGTTTGACATTTTGTTGAAGTAAATCCCATAATTGCTAGAAGGGTAGCCTTGGAGCACATTGTAGTTAGGTTGCAAGAATGCTCTTGCAAGAAGGGCCCTAGTAGTTCCTTAAGTGTGTTAGAAGGGTGGACATCAAATATTGTTTACAATAACAATGTTGGTATAGAGCAAATTGCAAGAGCTATTGATGTTATGGGCAAAACAAATGTTAGGCATCAAGTTGAAGTTTGCACTACACATATAAATCAACATGGGGTACACAACACCATTAAAGAGTTCATGTCAAACATAGATTTGTAGAATAATGAAGAAAGAGATAAAATTGTTAGCTATCAACCCACCATCTTATTACATCAAGATGCAAATGAT
>Ga0116230_10001370_pt1 | contig 23022 bp, 18 predicted proteins | sample S1TSphfallax_3_FD_88678 | JGI IMG/M metagenome (GOLD analysis project Ga0116230, IMG submission 88678) | Host-associated microbial communities from peat moss isolated from Minnesota, USA - S1T2_Fd - Sphagnum fallax MG | ecosystem: Host-associated > Plants > Peat moss > Unclassified | place... | reverse complement strand
TTTTGCCACAGAAGATGTGTCTTGAACCGCGCGCGGATTTTTGATCGCAGCTGGGGGAGGCCCTTGAATTTACGCTCTATTTACCTTGTGCGCAGGGCATCGGGCCGATTTGCGTGAACTTGCCGGGAGTAGACCCCGGCGGCCGCCCTTGTTAACGAGGTGTTTCCAGGTCACCGATAATTTGAGCTTATGCCACGTTCAACCTTGACCTTTGCTGGCCGCTTCCTTTCAAGACTCGCGGCCCTTTTTATGACGGCGCTGGTCGCAGGCTGCGCAGGCGGCGGTCCCAGCGGGACCGACCCGTTCCCGCATCCATCCGATTATGAAATCCACGGGATCGACGTTTCCAAATATCAGGGCAATATTGATTGGAGAGAGGTTCGTGCCTCAGGCGTGCGCTTTGCCTGGATCAAGGCGACTGAGGGCGGCGATTACCTCGACGAAAAATTCGAGCAGAATTGGGAAGGTGCCAAAGAGGCAGGCATTCCGCGCGGCGCCTATCATTTTGCTTATTGGTGCCGCCCCGCGGAAGATCAGGCCGCGTGGTTTTTAAAGAATGTCCCGAACGACCCGGATGCCCTGCCGCCCGTGCTCGATGTTGAGTGGAATGCGCAGTCCAAGACCTGTCCTGGGCATCCGCCGCGCGACGTCGCGATTGCCCAGATGAAGATCATCCTCACAGCGATGGAACGCGCTTACGGCAAGAAGCCTATCATTTACACGTCCGTGGACTTTCATCGCGACGTCATGGCGGGTGAGTTCACCGATTACCCGATCTGGGTGCGCAGCGTTAAATATTACCCGTCGGTCAAATATGGCAACCGGCAATGGCATTTCTGGCAGCATACCGCCGAAGGACAGATCGCCGGGATCAGCGGCTATGTCGATCGTAACTGCTTTAACGGGACAGCACGCGAATGGCAGGCCTGGCTTTCGAGCCTCCACGGGTGATGCCGCTTACTTTGTGATGTGCTGAGCGGGCTCGTGTCTCAGCTTTATTTATCCCTAGTTGACGCGGGGCTCGCACTTTTCCATCTTTCCAGCTAAGCTTGGCAGAAAGAATAGGAGATTTTGGTGGGCCTTTACACAGACATGTCGTTAGACGACCTTTCGGTTCTCAAGAACTGGCTTCTGACGCGCATTGAAGCGGTCAAATCCGAGGAAAAAACAAACGGCGCTGCCCGCGTCAAACAGCTTGAGGAACAATTGCGGGACGTCGAAGCCGAGATAGCTTTAAAAGAGAAACTGCATTAGCGCCGCGCTGACCTGAGGGGAGAAGCGTCCCGCCGGCGGGATTGGCGCTGCATTTGAGACGCCGCCGGCTAAGCGGTAAGTCTCAGCTCGAATTTATCCCCATTTTCAAGCGCGGCTCGCGGGCCTCGATTTTTCGGATATGCTGAGCGGAAAGCATGGGAGATTTTGGTGAGCCTCTATTCAGATATGTCTCAGGATGACCTTACGGTCCTCAAGAACTGGCTCGTGACGCGTATTGAGGCCACCGCTTCAATGTCAGCTCTATTGAAGAAAAGTGAAGGCGCTGACCGCATTAAACAGCTCCAAGAGCAACTGGCCGAGGTTGAAGCCGAGATCGCTCTGAAGGAGAAGCTTCATTGAAGCGGCTTATCATTTCGGCCTGCTGAATCATGTGGCCGTATCGACCGCCGCTCAGTTCGCCGTTAGCTCGCGCCTCCAATATGGCTCTGCTTGAAAATCAGTTTGCAAAACTGACACACTAATGGCCAAAGCGGCGATTTGACAAAAGAACAAAAATGGAACATAAGCGCAACTTCAGACCTGGAGTGTTCTCATGTTGCGTATTGTCGAAGACCTCGCCGAACTCATGTCTCTTGCCGCTTTGCTTGCCCTGATCGCTGCCGTGGCCTGAACTAATCGCGGGCTTGTTGAGAACTTGATTGCGCCGCTTCTGGGCGGCCCGCTAGAGGGCTAAAGTTCAGCGTTCCCGCCGGAGTGGTTTTGTGACCCTGATTCTTCCTGATCGACCCGAGTCCAAAGCCGCGATATTCGAGGCTCACAAATCCGTATCGCCTTTGGCGGAGTCTCAGCCTGTCGAGCCCGCGCTGCTGCGTTCGGTCGGCTTTGTGCATCTTCATGTGCATTCGTCTTTTTCCTTGCGGGAAGGCGCTTTGTCGATTGCAAAGTTGACCAAGCTTGCGATTGCCGACGCAATGCCCGCGCTGGCGATCACCGATACGAATAATTTGTTCGGTGCTTTGGAGTTTTCCGAGAAGCTCGCCAAGGAAGGCCTCCAGCCCATCATCGGGCTCCAGCTTGCAATTGATTTCGGTGACGGCGCGCAGCTCGCGCCGCGCGGTGAGGAAATGGGGGCAGGGCGCGCGGCGCTCGTTCTGCTCGCCCAAAATGAGGCAGGCTACCTTAATCTTATGCACTTGGCTTCGCGCGCTTGGCTTGATCCCGCGCCGGGTGACCCGCCGCATGTCCGCCTCGCACGGCTTGAAGGCCGTACGCAGGGATTGATTGCATGCTCGGGCGGCCCAAGCGGTCCGCTCGATCAAGCCTTAACCGCTGGCCGTCCGGAAATCGCGAGGCAGCGTCTCGCGTGTCTCGAACAGGCCTTTCCGTCGCGGCTTTATATTGAGCTGCAACGGCATGGTTTAACGGGCGAACGTGAGGTTGAACCGCAATTATTGGACCTGGCCTATAGGCAAGGTTTGCCGCTGGTCGCGACCAACGAGCCTTTCTTCGCCGCGATCTCCGATTATGAAGCGCATGATGCTTTGATGTGTATCGCCGAAGGCACGGTTTTGGGCGACCGCTCGCGCCGGCAGCTTTCGCCTGAGCATCGCTTCAAGAGCCGCGCCGAAATGGGGGCGCTGTTCGCCGATCTGCCTGAAGCGACGCAGCATTCCGTCGAGATCGCGTTACGTTGCGCCTATCGGCCTTTGACGCGCAAACCGATCCTTCCGCGTTTTGGCAAGCCGGATCAAAATAAGCCCGGTCAAAATATTTCTGACCCGAATGCCTGCGGCCAAGAGGATGAGGAAGCCATTCTGCTGCGGCGTCAGGCCGAAGCTGGGCTTGCTCAGCGGCTTGCCACGCTTGGCCGCGCGCCCGGTGTGTCCGCGGATGATTATCAGGCGCGTTTGGCTTACGAACTCGACGTTATCGTGAAGATGAAATTTCCCGGCTATTTTTTGATCGTCGCAGATTTCATTCAATACGCGAAGTCGCAAGGCATTCCGGTCGGTCCGGGGCGCGGTTCGGGCGCGGGTTCGCTTGTCGCTTATGCGCTGACGATTACCGATCTCGATCCGATCCGTTTCGGGCTTTTGTTCGAGCGTTTTCTCAATCCCGAACGCGTCTCGATGCCGGATTTCGACATCGACTTCTGTCAGGACCGGCGCGACGAAGTGATCCGCTACGTGCGTGAGCGCTATGGCCACGACAGGGTCGCGCAGATTATTACCTTCGGATCTTTTCTGGCGCGCGGCGTGATGCGCAATGTCGGGCGTGTGCTCGAAATGCCGCTCGGTCAAGTCGATAAATTGGCGAAACTCGTGCCGCAAAATCCAGCGGCGCCGGTCAATCTCAAACAAGCGATCGAATCCGAGCCCCGCCTTCGTGAGGCAGCCGAGGCTGAGCCGAAGGTCGCGCAAATGTTGAAGATCGCGGAAACGCTGGAAGGCCTTTATTCGAATGCCTCGACTCACGCGGCGGGCATCGTGATCGGCGACCGGCCGCTCGAAGAATTGGTGCCGCTCTATCGCGATCCGAAATCCGACATGCCTGCGACGCAATTCAACATGAAATGGGTTGAGCCCGCGGGTCTCGTCAAATTCGACTTTCTCGGGTTGAAGACACTCACCACGCTTGCGACCTGTGTCGCGCTTTTGCAAAGGCGCGGGATCGAGATCGACCTTGCGAAAATTCCGATCGACGATCGTAGAACCTTTGAAATGCTTGGCCGTGGCGAGACGGTTGGCGTGTTCCAGCTGGAAAGTGCCGGCATGCGCAAAGCGCTTGTCGAGATGCGGGCCGACTGGTTCGAAGACATTATTGCTCTCGTCGCGCTTTACCGGCCAGGGCCGATGGCCAATATTCCGACTTATTGCGCCGTGAAGCGCGGCGAAGAGGATGCCGATTATATCCATCCGAAGATCGAGTCGATCCTGAAAGAAACCTGCGGCGTCATCATCTATCAGGAACAGGTGATGCAGATCGCGCAGATTCTTTCCGGCTATTCGCTGGGCGAGGCCGATCTTTTGCGCCGCGCGATGGGCAAGAAGATCAAGTCAGAGATGGATGCGCAGCGCGACCGGTTTGTCTCTGGCGCGATGGAGCGCGGGCTGCCCAAGGCGCAGGCCGACGAAATTTTCGATCTCCTCGCCAAATTCGCTGATTACGGCTTCAATAAGAGTCACGCGGCGGCCTATGCGCTGATCGCTTATCAGACGGCTTGGTTTAAGGCCAATCATCCGGTTGAATTTTTGGCTGCGTCGATGACGCTCGACAAATCGAACACGGATAAGCTTGCTGAGTTCTGCAACGAGGCCCGGCGGCTGGCGATCAAAGTTGAACCGCCATCGCTCACCCGCTCCGGCGTCGATTTCGAGGTGGAGGCAAACGCCGGGGAACTCGTCATTCATTATGCTTTGTCGGCCGTCAAAGGCGTTGGCGCGGGGCAGGCGCAGGCGCTCGTCGCCGCAAGGGGAAAAATTGGATTTCGCGACCTCGCGGATTTCGCGGCTCGCATCAATCCGCGCGACGTCAATAAGCGCATGCTCGAATGTTTGACCTCGGCGGGGGCTTTCGATGCGCTCGACGCAGACCGGGCGCGTGTTTTTGCCGGGATTGAGACGATCATGGCTTGCGCCGCGCGGCGCACGGAAGAGCGTATGGCCGGGCAAAATGCGCTCTTCACCATCGAGACAATCGAACAATTGGCTTTGCCGAAAGCTGCCAGTTGGACACTTGCCGAGCGGTTGCGCCGCGAGTTCGATGCCGTGGGGTTCTTCTTGTCGGGCCATCCGCTTGACGCTTATGCCAAGATTCTTGGCCGGTTGCATGTGAGCCGGTGGAGCGAATTTACCCGGACCGTCAAACAGGGAGCTTCCGCCGGCCGGGTAGCTGCGATCGTGCTCGATAAGCAAGAACGCCGGACCAAGTCCGGCACAAAAATGGGCATCGTCCAATTGTCGGATCAGTCAGGCCAATATGAAGCGATCTTATTTCAGGAGGGCTTGAACCAATATCGCGACCTGCTCGTCAAAGGCGCGGCTTTGCTGCTGGGCTTGCAGGCCAATGTCGAAGGTGAGGATGTGCGGGCGCGCATCATTTCCGCCGAGCCTTTGGATATGGCGGCGACCCGTATCCAAAAGGGCTTGCGCGTCTTTTTACGCGATGAGGCTCCCTTGGCCTCGATTGCCCAGCGTCTGACGTTGCGCGGCGAAGGTGAGGTCTCGCTTGTTCTGATGCGCGGAGGCGACGAAATCGAGATGAAATTGCCCGGCAAATATCAGGTCTCGACCGATATGGCAGGCGCCTTGAAAGCTATTCCTGGTATCGTCGCCGTGGAACATGTTTGATATGTGCTAAGCATTGAAGGCTGATGGACTTCAAGTTTGATGGATCTGGAAGATCGAAATGGCGGATCAATCCTACGACCTTATTGTGATTGGCGGCGGCCCTGGCGGTTATGTCGCGGCCCTGCGGGCGGCGCAATTGGGTCTGCGAACGGCAGTCGTCGAGCGTGAACATCTTGGCGGAATCTGCCTGAATTGGGGGTGCATTCCCACCAAGGCTTTGCTGCGGTCAGCCGAAATTTTTCATTACGCAAATCATGCCAAGGATTACGGTCTCGTGATCGAAGGCAAGCTTGGCTTCGATCCAGCGGCGATTGTCAAACGTTCACGCGCGGTCTCGGCGCAATTGAATAGCGGTGTCGGCTTTTTGCTGAAGAAGAATAAGGTCGATGTGATTTGGGGCGAGGCGTCGATTTCAAGGCCAGGCGAGGTGACGGTTGCATCTTCGAAGAAGGTGCCGATGCAGCCGCAAAATCCAGTGCCGAAAAATACGCTGCCCCCGGCGGTCTATCGTGCATCACATATCATTGTCGCCACTGGCGCGCGGCCGCGGGTGCTCCCGGGTCTGGAACCAGACAGCAAGCTGATCTGGACCTATTTCGAAGCCATGGTTCCAGAGGTGTTTCCGAAATCACTGATCGTTATGGGCTCGGGCGCGATCGGCGTCGAGTTTGCTTCCTTCTACAAGACGATGGGAACTGAGGTCACGATCGTCGAGGTTTTACCGCAGATTTTGCCGGCCGAAGATGAGGAGATCGCTGCTCATGCGCGCAAGCGGTTTGAAAAGGACGGCATTAAAATCCTGACCTTGACCAAAGTGACGAAGGTCGAGAAGAAAGCCAATTCCGTGCTTGCGACTCTTTCTGATGAGAAGGGTGCGACACAGGTGATCGAAGCCGAACGCATGATCTCGGCGGTTGGCGTTATTGGTAATATTGAAAATCTCGGGCTTGAAGCTTTAGGCGTTGCGATTGAGCGCGGCATTATCAAAACCGATGGTTATGGCCGCACGAATGTGAAGGGTATTTACGCGATTGGCGATGTCGCCGGGCCGCCAATGCTCGCGCATAAGGCTGAACATGAGGGCGTTGTCTGCGTCGAAGCGATCAAGGGTCTGCCCGTTCATGCGATCGATAAGGCGATGATCCCAGGCTGCACTTATTGCCACCCGCAAATCGCCTCCGTCGGTCTGACCGAAGCCAAAGCAAAGCAGGCGGATTTTGAGGTCAAGGTTGGCCGCTTTCCCTTTATTGGCAATGGCAAGGCTATCGCGCTTGGCGAACCTGACGGCCTCGTCAAAACGGTTTTCGACGCGAAGACTGGCAGGCTGCTTGGCGCTCATATGATTGGCGCCGAGGTCACAGAGCTGATCCAGGGCTTTGTTATTGCGATGAATTGCGAGACAACCGAAGAGGAATTAATTCAGACGGTGTTCCCGCACCCGACACTTTCAGAAATGATGCACGAAAGCGTGCTTGATGCCTATGGACGCGTGCTTCACACTTGAGAAGTTCTCGATTTCCGTAGCTGGAACAACGCCGCGATGGCGGTGCCAAGCCATCCGGCGATCATCGTGGTGCCGCCGAGCGGCGCTGCCATCGGGAACAGGCGTGTGCTTGTAAAAGCGCGAACCGATAGATCGCCGCAAAAAAGGAGCGTGCCGAGCAGGAGCAGCGAACCGGTCAGAAGGAGGAATCGGGACGCGGGCTGGAAGGACTGCGCAAAGCCTGTCACGGCGATGACCGCAGCCGCGTGCAGCAAAAGAAAATGCGACGAGGTCTGAAGCAGCGGATTGGCCGATCCATGTGCCGCATAGGCGGCTTCGGTGACGCCGGCTGCGCCAGCGACCGCGGCAAGTGCAACGAGGAACGAAGCCCATTTTTCGATCTGCATAAAACATTTCACAATCGGCGGCCAGCATGAGCTGGCCAGCCTTCGTTTTAAAAGTATAGAGCGAGATGCGAGCGGAAAACCGCGCACACTTTTCCTCATCTCGCTCTAATAAGCGTTCTCGAGCTTTAAAAGCGCGATGGGTGTTGCAAGCAGAATATACACGTCAAGCAGAATAGACCAGTTTTCAATGTAGTAGAGATCGCATTCGACGCGCTTTTGGATCTTTTCTGGTGTATCCGTACTTCCTCTCCAGCCATGAATCTGCGCCCAGCCAGTGATCCCCGGCTTGACACGATGACGTGCGAAATAGCCATCGACGACCTCATCATATAGATGTTCCGCAGCCATTCCATGAATGGCATGCGGCCGGGGCCCGACAAGAGAAAGATTGCCTTTAAAGACGACATTGAAGAGTTGCGGCAGCTCGTCGAGAGAGGTCTTGCGTATGAAACGCCCGACTCGCGTCACGCGAGGGTCATCTCGTGTGACCAGCTTGGCCGCATTGTAGTCGAGCTGATCAGAATACATTGAGCGGAATTTATAGATCTCGATCAGTTCATTGTTGAAGCCGTAACGCTTTTGCTTAAAAAAAATCGAGCCTTTTGAATCAATTTTGACCGCGAGAGCAACTAAAACCATGACTGGCGCGACAAATAGGAGACACAAGGTTCCAGCGATTTTATCGAAAAGATATTTGAGCACGATATCCCAGTCGGCGATCGGTTTATCGAACACATCGAGCAGCGGAACGGACCCGATATAAGAATAGGCGCGCGGTTGAAAGCGCAGTTTGTTCATGTGAGCGGCAAGGCGGATATCGACGGGTAAAACCCAAAGTTTGCGTAACATCTGCAGCAGGCGCGCTTCTGCTGTAATTGGAAGCGTGAAGATGACAAGGTCAATCCGCACACGTCTTGCAAATTCGAGAAGGTCGTCGACCGTCCCTAGTTTAGGAAAGCCAGCGACCATGTTGGGAGAGCGTTCATCCGTGCGGTCGTCGAATACGCCGCAAATGCGCAAATCCGAGTTCGGTTGATGAGCTAGCTGCTCTAGCAGTTGATTTGCAGCGGGGCCGCCGCCGACGATGACGGTGCGGCGCTCCAGCCGGCCGGTTTTGGCAAGGTGATTGGTATAGAGCGAAAGAGCTGCCCTTTCGATTAATAGCGAGGCGAGACCGAAAAGATACCAGCTGGACAGCCAAACCCGCGAAAAGACAACGTCAAGCTTCAGAAAGAAAATGCATGCGAGCGAGACGAGGAAAACAAGCGTCCAGCCAATTGCAACACGCAAACTCTCTTTTGAAAAATACCGTAAGGCACCTATGCGGTAAGCGCCGATAAACTGAAACACAACGACCGTGAATGCCGCGACCCAGGGGATGGCAATGAAATAGACTGGATCGTAACCATAGGCCGGTGCCACATGCAGCATATGCACTAGAAAGCCGGTGACGGCGATCAGCATAAATTCGCTGACACGCACGACCCCCGCAAGGACGATCCGCGAATAGGTGGCTGGCGGGGTGAAGGACGCGAGGTTTTCTGTGACAGCTGAAAGCTCGCTTGAGCCGGAGACAGAATTGTCTTCTTGCCGTTTTGCATCCGGCTCCAGATGTCTTAAATCGTTGACGGAAAAGGCGCCCATGGAGATGCACCGGTGACTTTCAGGAGAGGAGAGCAAAAGAGGGTTTGGCATGACCATGCCGCGCGGATTTACGTTCGGCCGCTTCGCTGTAAGCGGCAAGAACAGTGTCCACCATATTGGCGATCGTAAAGCGCTCGGCGGTATGGGCTGCGAGATCGGCAGCTACACGCTGTCTTTCCGCGGGCGTTTTTTCGAGCATGTCATGGAGGGCCGCGGTTAGGCGGCCGACATCATTCGGCGGGACAAGCCGGTCGCTGTAGGGAGAAAGAATATTGCAAATGTCGCCTACATTCGTTGCAACGATAGGGAGTTGAGCCGCCGCGGCCTCAAGAATGACGTAGGGTAATGATTCTCCACGGCTTGGAAGGACCAGAATGCGTCCCATTTTGAACGCTTCCCGTGCGGGCCTGGGACCGATGAACATCACCTGTGTTTTAAGACCGAGCGTAGAGACCTGTGCTTCAAAGTAATCTTTATCAGGGCCATTTCCAACCAAAAGAAGACGAAGATTTTTGCCGTGGTACTTGGTCAGTTCCTGTACAGCATTGATGAGAACCTCGATCCCTTTTTGCCGCCGCAGTTCCCCAACGTAAATTAGGTCCGCCGCGTCGGGCAGGGGGTCAACCCGCACGAATTCAGCGGTGCCTATCCCATTTGGATTGATCTTGGTCACAGCATGGGTCTTTCCAACATAATCCGCGAAGCGGCCGGCGGCGAAAGCGCTTTCGAAAAGATAAACATCCGTGAGCGGTTCTAACATGCCCTCGACGAGCATATAAAAGCGTTGCAGCGCATAAGGCATTGTGATGCTAAAGCTTCCACCATGCGGGGTATAGGCTCTCACCGCTTCCTGAGTGCCCGGCCAAAGAGACGGAAGGCGTGCATAAAGACCGCCCTTGGCGCCGTGGCCGTGGATGATATCGACTGCAAGCTTCTGTGTGTATTTGCCGATTCTAATCGCTGTTATGAGATCGAAAGGGTTCGGCTGCCGGCGCATCGGGGTCCTCAGAAGTCCCAGAGCCAAAGAGGGTTTGAGTTGATCGAGAATTTCGGATGCGGCGTCGCTTCCGGTTAGGGAATCCGTGACAAGCCCCACGTCATGGCCGCGCGCAATTTGCTCTTTTGTGAGGTCGAGCACATGGCGGAACAGCCCTCCGACAGGCGCACGCAAGACATGAAGAATCCGAAACTTCCGGTCGGTACGCGCCCGCTGTTCCACGGCAATTACCCGATCCATGTCCAGCCTCAAAAAAATCTCTCGTGAACGAAGATCGTATCGCCGGGCCGCACGAGCTGGGTATCGGGTACGGTTCCAGTGGCAGGCTGTCCATTGATGAGGCGGGTTAAATCCGCGCCGCCTTTAAAAGCACGCGGCGTGAAGCCGCCAGCTATGGCAACGGCTGTCTCAACGGTCATTCCGCTCACATAAGGATATTGCCCAGGCGTCGTCACTTCGCCGAGGATGAAGAAAGGCCTGTACGCCTCGACCTCGACCGAGACGCGCGGCTCCCGCAAAAATCCATTGCGAAGCTCGGCTTCAATTCGACGGGCGAGCGAAGCCGTGCTCAGGCCTGCCGCTTCGACGAGCCCGATAAGGGGCATCGAGATATGACCAGAACTATCGACCGCATAGGAGTTACTCAAGGATTCCTGTCCAAACACGATAATGCGAAGCCGGTCGCCGCTTCCAAGCGTATAAGGGGCATTAGGGTCTATATCGAAATAAGGGATGTGCTGCGGCACAGCGCAACTTTCCAGAACCACAGACATGGCAAGGCAAAGAATTAAACAGACGTGCCGCATTGTCCCCGCCGAGAATTAAAATTCAATCACTGTTACGCGTCATTTACCTAGAGAAGTTTTAGATAATCATGGTTAACAAATACTCACTTCTTACGATTTGCGCCGGGTATTAACCTGGCTGCAACCATAACTCTGCTTGATGGAGGCGGATGCTGGGGCCCGATAAGCGCGGGAGAGCGCACGGCTGACGATTGGCAATGGCACGGGCGGTGTTCGGCTAACTAAGCTGGTGCCAATTGCGCAACCCGACTGGTGTATCCGGCACTAATTGTTGGGAATCGATTGCATTTGCTGCGTGATCGAGTGGAGCAGGGTGATGGAGAGCGGGTTCGATGCTGAGGCAGGTCGAGAGGATCGCTCAAGCGAAATCGATATACGCGTCCTATGGGCGGCCCTTATTCGCAGGAGGGCTTTCATTATTTTGCCGGTCTGCGCGGCCTTCTTTGTCACATCGCTGATCGTATCGCTCATCACCTCAAGGTACACGGCTGAGTCGCAGGTTCTGCTTGAAAACCAGGAGAACTATTTCACCCGGCCGCAGAAGGACCAAGTGGTCAATGACGGGCCCTCAATCGTCGATCCCGAGGCCGTCGGCAGCCAGATCCAACTGATTACATCGCGTGATCTCGCACGCCGCGCCATCAAGGCCCTCAATCTTGAAGGAAATTCTGAATTCGATCCTTTAGCGAAGGGGATCGGCCCAATCTCGCGTGTATTGATTCTGCTCGGGGTCGTGAAAGATCCGACGCGCCTGTCACCGGAAGATAGAATACTGGAGACCTTTCAGCAGCGGCTTTCAGTCTATTCACCGACGAAGACCCGGGTGCTCACGATCGACTTCCAATCGCGCGACCCGGAACTGGCTGCTAGGGCAGCCAATAAAATTGCCGAACTTTATCTTAATGAGCAATCCGGAGCGAAGCGCGCACGCGCCAAGGCGGCGGCGGCATCGCTTGAAAGTCTGATCACGGAACTGCGTGGCAAGCTGACAGATGCCAGCACAAAAGTTGAAGAGTTCCGGTCGAGTTCCGGTCTTCTGACCGGAAGCAATAATATGACCCTCACCGGTCAGCAGCTTGCCGACATCAATACCGAATTGTCGAGAGCGCGCACCAGCCAGGCCGATGCGCAGGCAAAAGCTTCGTTGATCCGGGATATGATCAAACAGAGACGTGTCGCCGACGTTCCAGATGTGGCCAATAATGATTTGGTGCGCCGTATCGCAGAACAGAGGGTTACCGCCCGCGCCCAGCTCGCGTCCGAATCCCGCACACTTCTGCCCGGTCATCCTCGGATCAAAGAGCTGATGGCACAGATCGCGGATCTTGACAGTGCTTTGCGCGGCGCGGCGGACCAAACCGTCCATGCGCTAGAAAATGAATCGCGTATCGCGGGCAACAGAGTCGCCAATCTTGAATCGGTTCTCAACCAGCAAAAGAAAGTAGCTGGTGTTGCCAATTCGGATGAGGTTCATCTGCGTGAACTTGAGCGGACAGCGGACGCTTATAAGGACGAGCTCGAAAGCAGCACGGCTAAATATCAAGAAGCGCTCGCACGCGAAGATTCGCCCGCGACTCCTGCTGATGCACGTATCATCTCCCGTGCAATCGCACCAAACGAACCTTCTTATCCGAAAAAAGTGCCGCTGATCGTGTTTGCGACTTTGGCGGCACTGCTCGGGACGTCGGGCTGGATCGTTTCGGGTGAACTTCTCTCTGGCCGCGCGAACGCAGCGCGCTCGCGGCCAGTGCCTTTGCCGCGCGACCCGATGGCTGCGGCGCGTGTTTTCACGCGCGCAGCCGCTAGCGCCAATACGTCTTCACCGGATCGGCTGGGGGATAGCGCCGCGCTGACCGCTGCCTCTCTGGCAGGGGAGATCGTGAATAAACAGAAAGACGGCGAAAGTCTTTGCATTATGATCACCGCCCTCACAAGGCAGGATATAGGCACAGGTATTGAGATCGCACTCGGCCGCGAACTTGCTCGTACCGGGCATAGCATCATTATCGATCTTGATGGTCATCCCGATAATTTTGAATCGCTTATCGCGGCATGGCGTGGCAAAGGCGAGACCAATAAAAATGCAGCCGGCTTGAGCGATCTTCTTGGCGGCGAGGCCTCGTTCGCCGAGGTGATTCACCGTGACGAAGCCTCACGGCTTCACTTTATTCAAGCGGGGCGTGAAGGAGATTTTGACATTAGCGAGTTTGAGCTCGTCCTCGAAGCTCTTTCGCAGAACTACGATTTTATTCTTTTGATGGCTCCGCCGCTTGAACGCAACGAAACGGCGCTAGGTTTAGCTGGCCATGCCGATATCGTGATTGTCGATCCAGGCCTGACGCTGAATGATAGAGCTACGGAGATCAAACGCGATTTCATCGAATTTGGCGCAAGAGAAGTCATCCTCCTGAATGCGCCGCCTGAAGTAACGGCGGGACGTGAACGCCAGGACGTAGCCTGATAGTGCTTTCCGGAAGATCAAGCCTTATGGCGCAGTGCACTCCTGATGCGGCTTACGATTTTATAAGTGCTTTGGTTTTGTTTGATGTCGCGCTTGATCCGCAGGCTCAAGCCAAACGCCATAGCCAGGACGCGGCCCTTTAAAGTCAAGGGCACAAAGCAATCGAAGAGCGGAATGGTCTCGTCGCAAACCCTATTTTTATAGCGGGCTTCACCGATACCAAGATCGAAACTGGTGACATCCGCGGCGCTTTTCGCTTCGATCAACTTTAGAAGTAAGAGATCGCCGGGGCTCGATTTCGCAATCTCGGGATCGGCGTCGAAGGAATTAAAATAAGCGCTGAAATGCCCGCGATGGGTCGCGCCGCCATAGACTGCGACGATTCGATCGCCGCAACTGAGCGCGTGGAGTTCGAGGCGCTCGCCGCCGTTCTCGTTCAATGGCTGTGTCGCGATTTCGACGAAACGACGCATCGCTGCGCTTCCGAAACCCGCTTCGATGTTTTGAACTCCAAAGCGCGCAAGTTTCTGGCGGAAGAAAGCTTCCATGATTTTTAGCTTTGTGCCGTTTCCGTCCGCATCTGTCAGGTGCTGGAGCGTGCCGAACTGAGCAAGGCGGCGCTCCTTCCTGCGCAATTTTTTGCGCGTATCCTTTGAGATATGAGCTTTGAAGAAGCTTTCGGCATCGTCATCTACCTTGGCTTGATAGGCGAAGCTCGGAGACCATTGGCGCGGCAGCGCTGAAAGCGGGTTTTTCCAGCCATTCCAAGTTAATGGCTGATTGTATAAGAGCAAAAGGTCAGGACAATGCGCCCCCTTCATGCGTCCCGCTTCGCGGAGGAGCGCGGCGATCGCTGTCCCGTTTGGCACATAGCCTGGACGGAAGAGGCCAAAATTGAAATTTGAATCCTTGGCGCCAAGAAAGACGGCCGTGCGGAACCAGCCGAACCGTTTCAGTCCCAGAGCGAGCATAGCTAATGCTCTGCCGTTGCCATCTCTTTGGACGATGAATAAAGGTTCGATGCCGGCCGCGATACCGCGCGTCGCAAGCCATGGCAGAAGAAAGCTAGGCGTCTGGTAAACCGATGCGGGTGCGACCTCCAAAAGCTCCTGCCAGATTGGCATCACTTGGCGCGGATCATCATAGATCTCAACACGCGACGCTCCGCGCCAGACGCGCGCATTGTCCTCGACTTTTGGAACGAAAGCGATCTGCTCTGCGGCCATGATCTTTCCGGATACCAACCGCGTCATGAAATTTCTTAACCATAATCCGGTGCTTCTCTTCAAAACTAGCAAGGAAAGATCAACGACATCTTGCCAGGATCAACTACAGACGAAGACGATTTCGCGATGGAACGCAGTCCATGCTGAGCAAAAGCCAATTGATCGCAGCGGGTTTCGCGATGTTCGAGGCCACCAAACTGCATCGTCTGGTGCGGCCTTGGACGCGCGGGCAGGGCGCAATCTTGATGTTCCATCATGTGCGGCCATGGATCGAACAGGCCTTCGCGCCAAACCGGCTTCTGGAAATCACGCCGGCCTTCCTAGACGCTGTTTTGACCCGCGTCTCAGCTCTGGGCTTCGATATTGTTTCGATGGATGAGGCGCTGGCGCGGCTTGGTAATACGGCGGCGCGGCCCTTCGTGGCTTTGACCTTCGACGATGGCTACAAGGATTTGCTCGCGCACGCACTGCCGGTGCTTGAGCGTCACAATGCACCCTTCACACTTTATGTCACGACGGGTTACGCTGATCGTTCCGCCCGCCTCTGGTGGGTTGAGCTCGAAGAGTCGATCCGCGCCTTGCCGTCGATTGATCTCATGATCGGAGATCATCACTTTTACGCGATCACGCAATCCTCTGAGCAGAAAGCACAGGCGTTTGGCGCGCTCTACACTTTGCTGCGTGCCAGACCGGAGGAAGATCTGCTTTCAGCGATCGCTCAGCTCGCGGCGCAGGCGAAAGTCGATGCGCGCCGGCTTGTCGAAGAGTCTTGTCTCGATTGGGAGGGCGTCAACGCGGTCGCCAAACATCGTCTCGCAACGATCGGTGTCCATACGCTGACGCATCCCATGCTCGCGAAACATGACATCTCGTTCGTGCGCCATGAGCTGACCGAAAGCCAAGGTGTGCTTGAAGACAGGCTCAAGCTTCCAATGCGGCATCTTGCCTATCCTGTCGGCGATCCGGCGTCGGCAGGTGCGCGCGAATTTGCTTTGGCTGAGGAGCTCGGATTCGCGAGCGCGGTCACAACGCGGCCGGGCATGCTGTTTTGCCAACACGATGCCTGCCGGTTTGCGCTGCCGCGTCTGTCGATCAATGGCCTTTGGCAAAAGCTGGAGATGGTTGAGGTTCTTCTGTCCGGCGCGCCTTTCGCGCTCTGGAACCGGGGGCGGCGTGTGTCAACGGCGTGAAATTATTCCGGCCGTTCCATCCATTTGATAAGCGGCATGACTGGTAAAATCCACGCAAGCCCTAAAACCGCATAATAAAGCCCCTGGAGATAGCCGGGCGCGTCCTGAATGACACGGCTTTGCGCCAAAGCCATCGCAATCAGCGCATAAGTCACGACAAAGAGGATCGTCGCGAGCGTGCCAATAAATTTGCGGGTCCGGCGCGGCACAGTTTCTCCTTAGACAAAGATCGGCTGCGACACGGCGCGCATGGACTTATGCCTGAACGAGCGCTTAAGTCCGATCGTCCACGCCGTCAATGCTCTGCTTAAAGGCTGTCCATGAGCGATCTCGCCATCGAAGCTTCCGCTTTCAAAGTTAATGCCAAGCCGCGTTCCATGCGGCCAGTTGCCATTTGGCTTTGGAGCCTCGCGTCGCTTGTCTTGTTGATGGTCGTTGTCGGCGGTGCGACGCGGCTCACAGAATCCGGTCTTTCAATCACCGAATGGAAGCCGGTGACAGGCGTCATCCCGCCTTTGAGCCAGGCAGATTGGAATGCGGAATTCGATAAATATAAACAAATCCCGCAATTTTCAGCGCTGTTTCCAGATATGGACTTCGCTGGCTTTAAATTCATCTATTTCTGGGAATGGAGCCACAGGCTGATTGGCCGGTTGCTGGGCTTTGTCCTTCTCATTCCCTTAATTGGCTTTTGGGCGAGCGGCCGCCTCAGCCATGGTTTGAAGCTCAAGCTTCTCGGCATTTTGGCGCTGGGCGGTCTGCAAGGTTTTGTCGGCTGGTGGATGGTGTCATCTGGGCTTTCGGAGCGCGTCGAGGTTGCACAGCAACGGCTCGCGATTCATCTGCTCTTGGCGAGCCTCACCTTTGCCTGCCTCGTCTGGCTGGCTGCTTCGCTGAAGCGCAGCGTGCGGTCCGCCGCGTCACCGGCCTTAAGGCGCTTCGGCAGTTTGTTGGTTTTCACCGTTTTCGTGCAGATCGGGCTTGGCGCCTTGGTCGCGGGGTTGAGAGCAGGGCGCGTCTATAACACCTGGCCGCTGATGGATGGTGCCTTCGCGCCGCCGCGTGACGTGCTCACCAGTCTGTCGCCGCTCTGGCGCAATCTCACCGATAATATTGCTTTGGTACAGCTCGATCATAGGCTTGTTGCTTATACGCTGCTCGTGCTCGCAGCGGTACAAGCTTTGATCGCAGCGCGTTGTGGCGGCAAGATTGCGCTGCGCGCCTTCATTCTTCTCAGTCTTGTGACGATGCAAGCTGCGATCGGGATTGTGACTTTGCTGCTGGCTGTGCCGCTCTGGGCCGGCTTGCTGCATCAAGCCTTTGCCATGATTGTGCTTGGCAAGGCGGTAATGTACCGGCAGGGGCTATCTCCAGTTTTAGACCAGCCGTCCAGCTCGAATATTTGATCGTCATTGAGAGTGAAACGAAGCAATCCAGGGGTGGGCTTCAGCCTTTTGCTTCTGGATCGCTTCGGAGCGAAGCTCGTCGCGATGACGGGAACTAAGCGGCGAGCGCCTGATCGAGATCGGCGATGATATCGGCCTTGTCTTCGATGCCAACCGATAAACGCACGACATCCGGTCCGGCGCCCGCCAAAATCTTTTGATCCTCAGCCAATTGCCGGTGCGTGGTCGAGGCCGGATGGATCACCAGCGAGCGCGTATCGCCGACATTGGCGAGATGCGAGAAAAGCTTCAATCTTTTGACAAGTGTGATGCCCGCATCGTAGCCGCCTTTCAATCCGAAGGTGAACACCGCTCCGGCGCCCAGCGGGCAATATTTCTGCGCAAGGTTGTGATAGCGGTCGCCCGCGAGGCCCGGATAACTCACCCAATCGACGGACTGATGCTGCGAGAGATGTTCCGCGACGGCGAGCGCGTTTTCGGAATGTCTTTGCATGCGCAAAGGCAAAGTCTCGATGCCTGTCAGGATCAAAAAAGCGTTGAAAGGCGAGATGGCGGGGCCGAGATCGCGCAGGCCGAGAACGCGCGCGGCGATGGCGAAAGCGAAATTGCCGAAAACCTGACCGAGTACGATGCCGCCATATTCGGGACGCGGCGTCGAGAGGCTTGGATAGCGCGCATCGGCCAGCCAATCGAACGTGCCGCCATCGACGATCAATCCGCCGATGGAATTGCCATGGCCGCCCAAAAACTTGGTCGCGGAATGAACGATAATATCGGCGCCATGTTCGAAGGGCCGCACGAGGTAAGGGGTCGCCAATGTATTATCGACGATCAGCGGCAGATGCGCTTGATGCGCGATCTCGGCGATGGCCTCAATATCGACCACCACGCCGCCGGGATTGGCGATGGACTCAATGAAGATCGCTTTGGTCTTCGGCGTGATCGCAGCGGAAAAGCTCGGCAGGTCGTCAGGGTCCGCCCATTTCACGCCCCAGCCGAATTTCTTGAAAGCATGATTGAACTGATTGATTGATCCGCCATAGAGCTTAGTCGCGGCGACGATCTCATCGCCCGGTTCAAGCAGCGTATGGAAGACGAGCAATTGCGCCGCGTGGCCGGAGGCGACTGCTAAACCGGCCGTGCCGCCCTCCAGCGCCGCGATCCGCTCTTCAAGCACCGCGGCCGTCGGATTGGTGATGCGCGTATAAATATTGCCGAAGGCCTGGAGCCCGAAGAGGGCGGCGGCATGATCGACATCCTCGAACACATAAGAGGCGGTTTGGTAGATCGGCGTAATACGCGCGCCCGTGGCCGGGTCCGGTTTGGCACCGGCATGGACCGCCTGAGTGGCAAAACCGGGGGGAGCAATGAGATCTGTCATGGGGCGTTCCTATCCGTACTGGCCTAGCTTTAATATACAAATTTTATAGACTGAACTCACGAGGTGATCAACTGACCGATGAATCCCGGTATAGAAATACCACTTGAATTAAGTTATTGAATTACTGTGTTTTTATGGTCTTGACCGAATTTTAGAGTGACTTTATAAGCTGCTCATTCCTCGAGCCAGGTCGATAACTGTGCTTTGAGACAAAGATGGATCATATCAATGTACGGCAGAACATATTCGGCCAAAGCGTCCGATATTGAGAAAAAATGGATTCTCATCGACGCGTCTGGCCTCGTTGTCGGCCGCTTGGCGTCGCTGATCGCCATGCGCCTGCGCGGCAAGCACAAGGCGACTTTCACGCCGCATATGGACGATGGCGATAATGTCATTGTCGTCAATTGCGAAAAGGTGGTTTTCACCGGCCGCAAGCGTGAAGACAAAGTCTATTATCACTACACGGGTTTCCAAGGCGGCATTAAAGAGCGCACGGCGCGTTTCCATCTCGACGGGAAATTTCCTGAGCGGATCGTGGAAAAGGCCGTCGAACGTATGCTCCCGCGCGGGCCGCTCGGCCGCAAGCAGCTAGGCAATCTTCGTGTCTATAAGGGGCCGGCTCATCCGCATGAAGCCCAAACGCCTGAGACACTCGATGTCGCCAGCCTCAACCGCAAAAATGCGAGGATCGTCTGATGGCTGAAACGCTTTCATCGTTGCAGGATCTGAAGGGCGCGGCGTCGCCGCAGACCGAAGCCGTCAAATATGTGCAAAAGCTCGATCCGCAAGGACGCGCCTATGCGACCGGCAAGCGTAAAGACGCTGTCGCGCGCGTCTGGATCAAGCCTGGCTCCGGCAAGGCGATCATCAATGGCCGTCCGCTCGAAGTCTATTTTGCGCGTCCCGTGCTGCGCATGATCTTGCAGCAGCCGCTGGGTGTTGCAAAACGTGTCGGTCAATATGATCTGATCGTTAGTGTCGCTGGCGGCGGTCTGTCGGGGCAGGCGGGCGCTGTGCGTCATGGTCTTGCCAAGGCGCTCACGCATTATGAGCCTGATCTGCGCGGCGTCTTGAAGAAGGAAGGTTTCCTGACCCGGGACTCGCGCGTGGTCGAACGTAAGAAATACGGCAAGAAGAAAGCCCGCCGCAGTTTCCAATTCTCGAAACGTTGATTGTCTTCGTTTCAGGAAATCAGAAAGGCGGCTCCGGCCGCCTTTTTTATTGGCTTATCGCTGGGACGTGCATGACGGCCTGCCGGCTCCGGAGTTTTAGCATGGCTGCGAAAGTTTTCATCGATGGTGAAGCGGGCACCACGGGCCTTGGCATTCGTGCGCGGCTTGCCGGCATGTCCAACGTGGAAATGAAAAGCCTTGCCGATAGCGACCGTAAAAACCCCGATGCCAAACGCGCTTTGATGCGCGAGGTCGATCTTGTCATTCTCTGCCTGCCAGACGATGCGGCGCGCGAGACGGTGGTGCTTGCCGCATCTCTCGAAGACGAGGGGCCAAAGGTTCTCGATGCCTCGACGGCGCATCGCGTCGCGCCCGGCTGGGTCTATGGTTTCGCAGAGCTGACGGAAGGGCAGGCGGAAGCCATCGCAAAAGCGAAGCACGTTGCCAATCCAGGATGCTACGCAACAGGCGCCATCGCGCTTTTGCGGCCGCTTGTGGACGCCGGTCTCGTGCCCGCGGATTTGCCGGTCACCATCAATGCCGTCTCGGGATATTCCGGTGGCGGCAAGGCAATGATCGAAGCTTATGAAAAAAATGCCGCCCCGGCATTTGAGCTCTATGGCTTGAAGCTCGATCACAAGCATCTGCCGGAGATCGAGACCTACAGCGCTTTAAAGCGGCGTCCGGTCTTCGTGCCCTCGGTCGGCAATTTCGCGCAGGGCATGCTGGTCTCCGTGCCGCTGTTTCTGGACGAGTTGCCTTCGCGTCCCAAGGCTGCCGATCTCGAAGCGGCGCTCAAAGCGCACTATGCGGCGGCCTCTCATGTCCGTGTGGTGCCAAGCGATGCTGCTGGCCGTATCGAGCCGCTATCGCTGAATGACAGCGACGATCTTGAACTCTCTGTCTTCGGCAATGAGGCTTCGCGGCAGGCGGTGCTCGTCGCGAAGCTCGATAATCTGGGCAAAGGTGCGTCGGGCGCGGCTGTGCAGAATATGCGCCTGATGCTGGGGCTCGTGTAGGCTGACTGATTAGCGTCATGCCTCTGTCCTTGAGTGCCGGTTAACCCGTTTAATGAGCGGGATCTATTCTCTCCGCGTCCTGGCCGGGCTTGACCCGGCCATCCAGGTACCGATGACGGGGGTGATAGCGCGCATTGTAAATTGAGGCTGTGGCTCTAAGGCCGGTACTTACGCGCATAATTGATTTGCTTTCGTGCCTGGATGCGCGGGTCAAGCCCGCGCATGCCCACGATGGGAGGCGCAAAATCTTCGAAGGCAGCGATCAGTCTCACACCTTCACCCTCACATATTCTCCCGGTGCATCGCAGAGCGGTTTCAGTTTCTTGCCGCCGGGTTTGCGTGCCGGAACTTTGTCCGGTGATTGCGCGCGAATCCATTCGATCCAATCGAGCCACCAGCTGCCTTTATGTTCGCTGGTTTGCGCCCGCCAATCCTCCAGCGTGCCATCGGGCTTCGGCCCGATCCAATATTGGTATTTCGGTTTCGCAGGCGGATTGATGACACCCGCGATATGGCCTGAGCCTGCGAGCACATAGCGCACATCGCCGCCATAGAGTTTCGCGCCGGTGAAGACGGATTTCGCCGGTGCGATATGATCTTCCACTGTTGCAAGGCTGTAGATCGGGATCGTGATCTTGCCGAGCAAAAGCTTGACGCCATCGATTTCCATCTCGCCTTTTGCGAGGCTGTTTTCGAGATAACAGCTGCGCAGGTAAAAGGAATGATTGGCAGCTGGAATGCGGGTTGAATCCGAGTTCCAGGCCAGCAGATCGAATGGCGCTGGCACCTGGCCTTTCAAATAATTGTTCACGACATAGGGCCAGATGAGATCGTTCGGCCGCAGCATGTTGAAGGCGGATGCCATGGTCGATCCGTCAAGATAGCCGGTCTCATTCATCTTGGTTTCAAGCGAGGCGAGCTGCTCTTCATCGATGAAGACTTTGAGATCGCCGGCTTCGCTGAAGTCTGTTTGCGCTGCGAAAAATGTCGCGCTCTTGACGCGATCATCTTGTGTCTCGGCCATATAAGCGAGAGCCGCTGAGAGCAAAGTGCCGCCGACGCAATAGCCAATGGCATTGACTTTACGCTCGCCTGTCGCCTGCTCGATGGCATCCAGCGCGGCGAAAATGCCCTCGCGCATGTAAGAGGCCCAATCCTTGTCGCGGTGGCGCGCCTCGGCGTTGACCCAGGAAATCATGAAAACGGTTTGGCCTTCTGCAACAGCCCAGCGCACGAAGCTTTTGTCCGGATTGAGATCGAGGATATAGAATTTATTGATCCACGGCGGCACGATGAGCAGAGGCCTTTTGCAGACGGTTTCCGTGGCAGGCTCATATTGAATGAGCTCGATAAGGTCATTGCGGAAAATGACCTTGCCGGGCGTCGCGGCGACATTGATGCCGAGCTCGAATTTCGACACATCGGTTTGGCGGATCTTGAGCGTCCCTTTGCCAGCTTCAATATCGGCACTGAGGAGGCTCACGCCGCGCAAGAGATTTTCGGCGTTTGACGAAAGCGTCTCGTGCAGAAGCTCCGGATTGGTAGCGACGAAATTCGATGGCGACAGCGCGCTTGAAATCTGCCGTAGATAAAAGCGGGCCTTGTCGCGTGTATGCGGATCGACGCTTTCGGCGCGGATGGTAAGATCGTCCGCCCACCTCGTTGCGATCGCATGCAGCTGGCGGAAAAAATCGAACAGGGGGCTCTCATGCCAAAGAGGCGTTGCGAAACGTTTGTCAGCAGGGTCCAAGGGAACGATGGGCGGCTCCGATTGACCGGAAAAACGAAGCAAAGTCTGCATCCAGAGACTGAGAAAAGGGGCCGACAATGTGCTTTGCGCTTCAACCGTCCGCGCCGGATCGCTCAGCCAATGTTCCGCGACCTTGCCAAGCGTGCGAACGACGCCCGCCACTTCATCGGACACATCCTGGCGCTTTTCCGGCGCGTCGAAGGGCTGAAGATAGGATGCGAAGATCTTGCTGCCTTGGCCGATGACACCCGCCATATTGGCCGCGAGCTTCTCAAAGTCAGGGATCGCGACCGGCTTGGGACCGGCCATACTCTTTTCTTCGGCAGCGGGCGGCACGCCTGGCTGGTCCTTCGGCTGCTCATTAGGACTTACGGGCACTTCGGCCAAGGCGGCGGTAGCGCCGCTCTTGGAAGCGGCTACGCTGGATTTTGTCTTTACCGTAAGCTTTGTTGCTTTGCGCTCCTTGCGAAGCGCCTTATCGACCGCTGCTTTTTTCTTCTTTTTCTTTTTCTT
>Ga0116230_10001368_pt1 | contig 23026 bp, 11 predicted proteins | sample S1TSphfallax_3_FD_88678 | JGI IMG/M metagenome (GOLD analysis project Ga0116230, IMG submission 88678) | Host-associated microbial communities from peat moss isolated from Minnesota, USA - S1T2_Fd - Sphagnum fallax MG | ecosystem: Host-associated > Plants > Peat moss > Unclassified | place... | reverse complement strand
GGGGGGGGTGGTGAGAAATTGAGAAAGAGAAAGAAAACGAAGAAGAAAAAAAAAAAAAAAAAAAGAAAAAAAAAAAAAACCCAAAAAAAAAAAAAAAAAAAAAGCAGACCAAAAAGAAAACACAGTGATGGGCGGATATTTCATGGTGTTAATAACCGCCGGTTCCATTCAGCGGGTGTTGAATAGGCTTTTTTGTGTGTAGGTGTGAAGAAAAATTGTTGTTGTGGCCAATGAAATTGCTGGATTTGGTGGTCTGATTTTTTTTTTACCCCCTTAGTTGTTATCTTGAGTGAACTAATAGTAATAGTTATCCCTAAGTGCCATATAGGGTTTGGTAGGTTTGTGAGAATTTTGGAGGAACAATAGAAATGATAGAATTAATTATTTAATTAATTTGGATTTTTGTGTTCCCAATGTGTTCTTCTTCATAAGTTCTCAATAGTTCTTAGTCATGTTTCACGTATGTTCCTCAAGTTCTCAATGTGTTCCCCCAAGATGTTTGCAATAGAATCACACTTTTATCCCATTTGTTTTGCCCAAAATTGAACTCTTATAACCTATAACCCAAAGGGAATAGCCTTTATATGTCTATTTTGGGGAGTGTGCAAATGTTTCCCAACAAAAATAATAATTGTATGCCAATAATTTTATTTTATTTTTTTAATTTGATTGCACCTTCCCCCTCCCAACTGATATTAATAGAATGAACAACAAGTACTCAATAATACCCAGGCTCCCAAGATGAAACATTATATTGCAAAGTGAACACAAAAAGAAGGATTTAAAATGGAACAAAAGAGAAAGGAATTACCCTAATACTTAATTATCAGGGCTTTGCACTACTCCACACTATCAATGAAGATGATTAAATTATTTGGTGTGGACAAAATAATTTTTTTGTAATCAATTTTGTCTTTTCAAAAGATGAAAAATTGTAAATTTCATTATATGTTTTTTGTTTCATTAATATTTTTTATTTGCTACGCAAAATGTTATCGAAAGTCTCATTCATTAGAGAAGTTCACAATAAGATACAAACAAACAAAAACATTAAAAGGGTGACGAACAACAAAATACAAACAAACAAAAGAAGCAAAAAAAAATTTGAAATGAAATTTGATTTAAAACGAATTATAATCTAGAGTGATTTTGGAATTGTCATAGAGACGATCACCAAAATCCCATCTTACATAAACCAATTCCAATGAAACATCATCATTGGAATGTCAAAATGTTCAAATAAGATTTGAGCTTCGTATTGCTTCACGTTACTAGTGACAATAATTTAAAAAAAATTTGTGGACATAATAATTTTGTTGTAATCGATTTTGTCTTTTCAAAAGATAAAATTTTACAAATTTCACTATATGTCATTTTGTTCCTTTAATTATTTTTTTCATTCTTGATTTGGTAGGTAAAATGTCAATGAAAATCTGATTCATTAAATAAGTTCATAACAAGATACAAATAGACAAAAGAAAAAGAACATTGAAAGAGTGCCAAACAGACAACAAAAAACAATTCTAAAATGAAATTTAATCTATGACAAATTACAATTTGAAATGCTCTGGAATTGTCATAGTGAGAATCACCAAAATACCCATCCTACATTAACTAATTCCAATAAAAAAATTCACTATAATTTTTATCAAGCCAAATATTGAATCTTCAAGATTATTTTATTTGTGGAAATGAAAATTTCAAAATTAATTAATTAAGCAATTGACAGATACCTATGTGTGTTTCACCACAATTGAAATGAGAAATAACACAATTGAAGTGAGGTCCATAAGGTTAGTAACCATCTCTTATGTGATTTGGAATGTTGTTGTGAATTAGAAAGTGAGTTCCAAAAGGACGATGGGAATAACTTACTCTATTCATGTGATTTAGAATGTGGGTCCATAAGGATGGGAGAAAGGAGAAACCTCTTGTACCATGTGATCTAAAATGTGGGTCCATAAGGATGGGAGAAAGGAGAAACCTCTTGTACCATGTGATCTAAAATGTGGGTCCATAAGAATGAGAGAAATCTCTTTTTTCATGTGATTTAAAATTTGGGTCCATAAGGATGGGAGAAACCTTCTTTATCATGTGATTTTAAATGTGGGTCCCTAAGTGGGTGGATGTTGGGTGCTACTCAATATCATTAACAACACGCAAATTTAGAATGGATGATGCTTGCATCTTTTGAAAAGCTTTACGCTATATATAAATATACGTTACCTAATAAAAAAAATGAACTTTTAAAACCTTGGCTTATATGACATTGAATCATTTTGAATTTTATACCTTTTTGTAAAATTGGCTCAAAATGGATGGATTTCACCTTCCATAATTTCACATTGTTTTATTTGTTGAAGCTAATAATCAAAGTCAAATTTTCTTTTTGCACTACCCTTAAGCTAGGCCTCCAAGGTGGCACAATTCAATTCATTTTTGGGCCCACCATATGCACCCATTTGTTTGATTTGACCTAAAGCTTCTCATAACAAGGGGTGTGTCACTATGGCCTTGCCACTAATAGAAACTCAAATATTTCACCATGCAAAAATATAATCTCCAAAAATCCTCTAAAAAAAACCAAAATCCTTCAAGATTTTGTAACTTTGTAACTAATATCAAGTTTCAACACAAGCCAAAATATCATCTTTTAAAAATCATCATATACAAATATACCTCTTATCTAGGGGCCGAAGCCAAAATCCCTTTAACTATTATACTCTATAATGAATCTAAATACAATATCCTTGCCTTGGTAGGCAAGGCTATCAAATTTGACAAAACCCATGTCAAACCAAAATATGTTCCTAGACAAATCACCTTGAAATTCATGAACTTCCAACATGGCCTTTTCCAAGAGCACCATGCAATTAATGTGTGTTAAATTTTTTAAATGAAACATTTTTCAATGATGGCTTGAATTTTTTTGTTCCATTGTGGATAAAATAAGTCCACACTCCAAACTAAGATATTCATGCGATGTTATAACTTCATTTGGAACTTGTTGAACTTTTGTTGTACTTTAATTGCATTTTTCGAATATGTGACCAAATCGACCATGAAGGATTTAAAAAGTTCAATGGTCATGGGCCCACACTTTGAGTTTGCAAACAAGTTCACAAACAAAGGTTTCATATTGTGAAAGTTCAAAATAGAGCCCATCTTAAAACTACAAGGAGTTTTGTGGTCTTATAATGACACAATAATGAAACCTCACAAAACAAAATCGGGATTTTTATCACTTACAAAAAGGATAGGCATGCAATAAGCCAATTGATTGAAAGTGTCTATGTTAGTGAACCACTTATTATGCAAAAAAAGTCCATTGCAAATCCTAACCAATAAGGTTGTCTTAACGCGCAAGCTTTTCACTTACAAGCACATGGACTTTCAAAACATCATGGACTTGTGTTTGAACAAACTAGGTGTAATGGTAGAAGAATTAGATGCCATCGGAGCACTTATCCAAAAATAAAATGAAGGTAATGAGACATTCATTATGAATTTACCTATAAATTATGAATTTCAAATTACAATTCTATAGTTTTCTAAGTCTTTTGACCCAAGGCAACTAACATTGGAGACTATAATTACAAGGTATTGAATGAAAACACATGAAGAAAAGGACCAAAATCATGTTTTATGCATCTTCACATTTGTCACATTATAAATAATGATTCAAAAACTATGAAAACATCCCATTTACACAAATATAAGATCATAGTAGTGTTGTGGGTGTAAGTGTCAATAACAATATATATGGTGTATAAAGTCCATGTAAATGTAAATGATTTACACTCCATTTTTTTTGGAACTTACACTCACACACCTAGCGTGTATGTTTACATTTACGTGTAAATGATTTCACTAGATCTTGAATGAATTCACTTGTCTAGTAAATGGGGACTAGGGAATTACACCCACATTTTGTAGTAATGAAAAAATGTTATGCTTTGGTTAGAGTTTTTTTTTCAGCATGTAGAGCAATTGAAAATTTCAAATATGCCTTTAACTATAATCGATGAACCTTTTTATTGATGACTCCATTTTTGGTCTTTTGTTGTTTTGAAATTGAACTTGTTCTTACAACCTTGGAATTTTCTTGTAAACACAACAATCATGAATATGTTTTTAATGCATAATTTTTTTTATTAAATATGGTGAAAACCAATTTTTCAAAAAAAAGAACAAAACTTTAATGAAATAAAATACATACCATGTGAATAATGTGTAGTTGTTATCTAAAATCACATGCATTGTCTCATTGCACCTAATGTTGACAAGACTGTATGCATGATGCATCAACTTGCATTTTTTCTGAACTTTTAGGCAAATATACAAACATATTTTGTCACACAAGGTAGGTGGTGTATGATCTTTCCAACCCACCAACAATCAAACTCATAAACTTCAACAACATCATTATCAACCCATGATGTATTATTTATGTTAAGTGGAATTGGTATGAATTACGAGATTTGCACCATTGAACATAAATGTTTTGAGTTGTCATTTTCATTGATGAATTTATCCTATCTAACCAAACATTTCTTCTAAAATAGTTTTTAGAATTGTTGTAGGAAACCAAACACCATAAAATCCATCTTCCATGCCTTGAACTTCAATTTTTTGTCTTTCTTGAATCCACATGTTTATGCAACATTAAATTGTTTATAATATCATAAATGTTTAGTTATAACTTGAGAAAACACAAAAAATATTGGAAACAATTAATTCTTACACCTAAATATTGCACCACTAACAAGACATAACTTAAAAGTGACCTCAACCTAGTCCTTCTAATACGCCCATGTGATGAAGAGACCTTGCATGCATTAGTACCTAGCTATAGTAGACCTCAAGTTAGTCTTCAAGTCAAGTCCATAACACGTAATCCCTATAGACATAAAAAATGTGTCATTTTTAGCTTCCACATAGTCTTTGTTTTACATTAATAATATATACTATAATGTAATCTCATAGTTTTTGATGAAATCTTACATCAATTGATTCATAGATCTTAAAGTTTTGAGCTTTGGTTTTTATTTGACATACATAGGGTCAAAAGACAATTGCACAACCTACATCAATAGAAAAGATCTTCAAAGATTTTATGGGTGATGGAATGACTACAACCCAATGATTGTGATTCAAACAATTCTCGAGGTTTGTCACATAAATGACCCTTATTGGTTAGAATCAAAAATTGAAATTACATCATCATAATTTCTTCCATGTAGATTATATTATATTTGTGTATATAATGAAAAAAATCTTCAACATTATTAGCAAAGGAAGAGTAGAGAGGTTGCTAATATGATTGTAATGAAAGCATATTCATTACATATTTAAGTGGAAAATCCAATGTAGTCTAATAATACTTGGAGATAAAAGTGAAGGCATTCCAAAGTGGATTCAACAAAAGAACATTCACTACTAGTGGTAGTTGTTGGTGAAAATTATATTTATATATATAATTCAACTCAATGGATCATTACTTTGGGCACACTTTAACATTGTCGCTTTGAATAAAAAACAAAAGACCTACATGTTCATGGAGAAAGCATAAATGACTCCAAATTGGAGATAGATGCGTTGCAAAGTACTTTCTAGTTCTACTTCATAGGTCTTTCATATGCATAACTTTCTTTTTGGAACATGCACATACATGCAATAATTTGAGTGTAACCAAAAAATATTTAATTAATAATACATGTTTACATAGGTAGAACTCTTGTTGATTAATTTAACATGTGTAAAAATGTTAAAGCAATTGATGTAAAAATAATTATTACATTTTGGAAAAGATCAAGTAAGGCACCTATAATAGGGAAAGTTGAACAAACCAAGGAACAATACAACTAGGCTTTGAATGTGTTGTTAACTAGTTATTTACGTAAAATACACTAATGAATGTGTAATTAAATAATTAAATAGTCTTCATATTGAATATACCACTACAAGGAAATATTTAACTGATAGAAAAGAAAAAAAAATTATAAATAAGTTTATGGTGAATACTAAATTAAGATATAATGTACTTAGAGGACACCTTTCATATGATCCAATTTATTGGAAACAATGAAGATAAAAACATAACATATCATATTGTACATTCATATTTTTTTGTTTATTGTTGCAATAAAAGGTCTAGAACAAATTTTGTCTTGCACATTAAGAAAATTAATGAGAAAAGATGCACATCACATATCAATGTTAAAAAAGTCTTGGCTATCCTTACAAAAGTGAACGAAGTTTATGCCACCATACATAGGCTTGTTAAAGGCACACCTTGCTGGGATTGTCCTAAAGAACTATAGTCACATTTCTATTGAAACCAATTGCCACCCCTTTACATTTTTTGAAAAGAATGACCATACATATCCAAAAATAAAAAAATAAAAAAATGACTTATGTCATGCACAATAACTCATATACTTGCATGGCTTGTAATAGGTCAACTTCCACTAAATACATCTTACCTTATGTTTGTTTTGGTAGAGTAAATTAATGTGTGTGCTTCTATAGCAAGTTAGTTGTAGTGACTTGGAGTTGCAAAGTCATACCAACACAAATAAATTGGATGGATTAAAAAATTCACAACTAAGGATATATTGGACAACATAATGTAAACTATAGGTTTGAAAAATATATATCAGTTTACACTTACCAATGGATGATTCACTTTGGCAAATAAAATTGATATTATAACATCGATCATAACACTTATAAGAGATAACTTTGAACAATATCTGCATATGAAAGTAAGCCAACAAGAAAACAATGTAATAAATTGTCAATGAATACCCCTACCAATGAAGGCTTGACATTTTTGTTTGAGAAGAATTATGTAACGAATTTTGCCCCAAAAAAAAATAAAATGGCACCAAGTGTTACTTTAGAACTTTTATTGGCTGGCTGGATTACCCTTGAACCTTCATCACCCACTATTTGTGACCTTGAAATGTTGTTTTCAACAACAACTTTTTCAACATATGAAGTTAGGAGTTCAAGGTGTTCATATTCAACATGCAATTTCATCAGGCTTCTCCCAAAGAAGGTGTTGTATGCAATGATTCCCCTTTTTCCTTTTATCTTCTTCTCAATCAAAGTAAAAGGGACAATGTGGGGAAAACAAATGTTACATTTCAATTGTTGCACTTGATCACAATTGGGAAAATCCCTATTGTTTACAATAAAAAAGCCCCATGGAATAAACTTGTGGTTATAACTAACCCAGATTTTGGCTTGTAGGTGTAAAGTCACTAAAATTTTTATTTAATCTTTAACCCTATTAGCTAAAACATAGGTGTTCATGCTAACATTTGTAGATGAAAAAGTTGTTCCCCTAAGTGGAATGCTAAAAGGACTATTTCCAACTAATGATTATTTGTAGCCAAGGATCTTTGGCTACAAATAGTCATTAGTTGGAAATAGTCCTTTCAGCATTCCACTTGCAAGTATAATGTGCAAGTAGGACTATACTTGCACATTATCTCCTTGATAAGGGAGTGAACTTGAAGTTTCCAAGCCCACATAATTTTCATGTTGTCCTACCATACTTTAAAACATTACAAAAATTAAGATAAGATTTATAATCCCAATCTTTTGTGTTTTCTTTCAATCAAACTAAAACATGCCAAATGAAAATATAAAAATAGTACTCATTTGAAAATGTTGTGTGATGTATTTCACAAAAAAAGTTTTCCGACTTCCAATTGTGTTTGTTAAAACATGTAGACTTTGTGGGTTTTCAATAATGGAATGGAATTTTTTTACTATTCATGATATTACATCATTGAAAGGTTTGTGTCAAATGTGTGTTCTGAAAGTTTTGACATGATATATTTCATGTGATTGTTCATTAAATATGTCAATAATTGTTTCAAGTGTTTTGTGATATGGGTCAATATATGCACGGTCTTCCAATTTTTCTTGAAGAAGTTGACTTTTTTTTTTACGTCCAAAAGGTTTTTATGTGCATATTTCATTAGGTAATTTGTATTTTTTCTAAATTATGTACAAATCCACAAATGTGACATCCACATACATAGTTTTTTTAGAAATTAGATGTGGAGAATAAATCAAGCTCTCTTTGAAAACACACATTTTGTAATAATACGTTATAAAAAATCCCTTTTATGTTGTGTGTGGGGTGAAAGCCTATGAATCTAGTCAATTTATTAGTTGTGTGAATATATTATCCTATATTGTCCTCACCATGACATTATGAAAAAGGGCATTTTTGTTTGTCGGATACGTATTTCATAAATTATTCAATGAAAGTCATGTTTTCAAATGAGAAGGTTGATTCATATAAACATCTATGGGATGAAATCCCAAAATTCTTGATCTTGTGATAATTTCTACATGCATGTGAAGGGGTTTTGAATATATGTATTTCACAACAACATTTTTTGAACTACATGTATTTGTAAATGTATGAGTGTTGCTTTTTGAGGAGAAATAGGTTTATTGATAATAAGAGAGGGTATTAAGTTGAAGTTCTATTTCAAAAACATCTTGTAAGCCCAATTGTTTTGCATTTTTTTTGTTTAGATTTAGTGTTCCATGCAATTCATTTTTCAAATGTATTTAAAAAGGTAATATGACCAATATGAAGAAGTAATGTGTGGGATGTTGAAATGCACTCCATAATAAAAGCAAAGATGCGTGGTATGGCACTATGTTGTGGTCTTTGTGCCTTTAGTGATAATATTCCCATCAATTTGTGTAATTCTTAAATTTGGATTGTTGGTTTGGTTGCATAATAAATGGAAATTCATATTTACAATGAGATTTGTGCTTGCATCTATTTCCACATGTGTGAAGTTGTTTTCTCATTACCAAATTGTATAAAATATATTGCATTGTATTTGTGGGTTCTATAAATTCATTCTTATTGTTGCCAAATGTTGTTAGGACAAATGCTATGATTTCATTTATGATATGTTAAATGTCATTTTTCGTAATCCATAAGATGATGTGGGCATGAAGTGATCCACATTGTTGAATTTCATATTGTATGATGTTGTTTTATGTTGTTTTATGTGATGATAAAAGAAGTTGTATAAATTTATCAACTTTAGAATGAAAAAGTATGATGCATTCTGCCAAGGAGTGTTTCCAATCTAACAATGTATGTATTTTTTTTGCAATTCTTTCAATGTCAATAATTTCTTCCCATCGAAAAGAGCTTGTTTCATCAACTATGGGTGTTAAAAAAGAATGTGGCATTCCAGAATGTTTGACCATGTAGAGTAAATCTTGTAGTTGAGCTTTGTGCCATTGAAGAGTGCTTGGTATATTTGCAAGAAGATTATATTTAACAATTCATTTGAGAATGTCTTTTTCACTCATTTTGGGATTTTGTGTTCTATAATTTTTAATGTCTTTATCAAGGCATATTCTTGAAGTTTCTTTGATTAATTGTAATGATTGTGGTAAATCATACATATATAATAAATATGGTTTGTATAATGTGAAAGGTGAAAACAATGCACTCATTCTATATTTTAAATATTCATTGAAATGTGTTTTACCATCATAAGCATTGTGGCCATGTGGGAATAAAAATGGAAATAGGGTCATTTCCAAATAAAGATCGTCTTTTTCATGTTTAATGTTGTTTATTTCATTACATTGCTTCACATGTTTATGGTATATTATCATTTCCTGTTGTTTTAAATGACTTATCATATAATATTATTTGTTTATTATTATTATTATTATTGTTGTTGTTGTTGTTGTTTCAAAACACATGCCAAATAACAAAATTAAATTATATATTGGTTATGGGACATCCATGTTTGTGAATGTTGTGTTGTGCGGCTTGTTTGTCAATAATGTGTTATATAACATCTAATGTGAGAATGCACATGCTACTACTTTTTTGCGGTTGTTCAAAAATTGTTTTATATTTTTGGAACCAAGGATTTGTTTATATATTTTGTGAAAACATTGGCCTTATCAAAATGCTTATTTCTTCTATTGTGAAAACACAATCCACCGTGCCATCCCAACTCCAAAGAGGACTATTCAAAATACTTGTTTTAATAATTTGCCTTGTGGTGAATCCCCAATTTCTTGATTGCAGGTGCATTCCAATGTTAATAAATGATAATAATTGAACATGAAGTGGATGTGTGGAAAGTAATGTTCCGATGTATGATGGTGGTTGGTAATATATTATCTATGCTACATTTTGAGGTTTATTTGAGTTTGAATGACGTTTAATGCAAATGTGCATGAGTTTTTTGTCATCAAAAGTTGTGTGGTTTGCCATTACCACGTTTGCAATTGCATATGGTGTGTAAGTATTATGTTGATTATGAATATCTTTGTATTTGTTAAATAATGTTTTGTAATGTTTTCTTTTATTTGTTAGTTTCACAATTCCACAAATTGCACGACATTGCATTTTATGAAAAAGGATGATGTTTCTATTGTCCATCTTTCATTTGATTTGTTTATTGAATGCCATGTTTGGTCATAAGGTTGAAAACGTTCTTGATGTCTTTTTTTCACTATATATATATATAATTTCATTTATTTGGTTTTCATAATTTGTAAGTTTTATTAATGTTGCATTGCCATATCAAAAATAAACAAATTAAATATGCATACATGACAAAATAACAAATTTGAATGAAACATAATGTCATACATGTTATTGAACATTACAACAAAAATAAAATTCAATTATAGATTACAAAGTAAGGTTGGAGTTAAATATAATAAAGAAGATATATTGTGAACATACCTTGGCATTTTAGTTTTTGCATAGATAGTCAATAGAAGTTGAAAATGTAGGATAAGATGTCAAAACACACAAATTTGTAAACTTGGAAAAAAAACACTCCTTGTTTCCTTAAATTATGGATTCAAATATGCCAACACATGATGATTGTGATTTTTTATTTATTTTTGTTTGGCACTCATGACGATTACAATGTATTAATGGATGGATGATTGATTTGTAAACTAGCTAAGCAAATTTCATAGGTAAACATTCATCCTAATTCTATTTAATTCATCATAGTTTTATTTTCTTAATTGTAAAAATGGGACTACATGCACACATTATGATTGTTTAAGGTGTGAAATCACCATATGTAAATAATTTATCATTTGTTTTTAACTAAAGGGCCGAGAGTTATAAATATTTTTCATACTTTTTATGTATGTTAAAATATTAATTTAGTTATTACCATTTAGTTTTATGAAGGAAAAATTAAAATACTGATTTTTAAAAATGGATTTGTGCTAATTGATAATTATAATAACTTGGTGTCACAATTATTGAAAAATTGGCATAAAGGTCATTTTGGAAAGTGCAATGGAACTAATTTTAAACAATTCAATTTTTTAAGATATTTTTTTATGTAGATTTTATGGTCAAGGAATACATTTAATACCTAGAAATGTTAATTCTTTAATTTTTATAATCCTTTAAGAAATCAATGTTTTCAAACAAAATTGTGTGAATGTTATAAGTTTTTTTCTTTGTTGTTAGATGTATAAAATGTCCATTTAGTGAGAAAATAAATCTAAGGGGAAAATAAATCTAAATTGAATTAGTGAATATTTGGACATAATGTACACTTAATCATATAGCCCCAAGCAAGGCATTTTGGTCAATAAAGCCAAAAAATGTCATTTTTTTCAAATGACATTAAGTTTGTTTATAAGTTTTATAATTGATTTGTTGTTGCCTATATATTTAATGATTTTAATTTTTTATCTTTAAAAGCCTTGTGAGCCCAAAATAATAACAAATAGGTATGTAACATAATCATAGTCTATATACATGACGATAAAACAAAATTACAAAACTCAATGCAATATTCCAAATCAAACATTTTAGTTAATAAATTTTGTTATATATATATATTCATTGGGCATGTTCATAGTTACAAATCCATCAAAATTTTTTGTTGAAGAAACATTGTTGACTTCAATTTTATGAATAACTTTAAAAATCAACATTCTTGTAGATATAAAAAATTGTGAAAATTTCAAATGTTTTTCAAAATTGTACATTTTTTTCTCAACTTTACCTTATTTCTAATAAGATGCACACCATTTCATATCATCCTAAGCATATTTGAGCATTTTTCTTAAAAGGCAATTTTATTCATACATGTAAGTTGTGTAAAATTAAAATATATGCATTTACACGACCCCGTGTCAAATTTGAAGGTTGTGTAAATTTCATGAAAATATATTAGGGTTACGAGTTTAAAGGAGCTACTTGTTTGTGGAGCTCCATGTTTTGTTTGTGATTGCATTGTTGCCTTGTGAGCCAACATCTTCCTTTCTAGTGGCATTTTGGGTCAACACGATGTTTTTGTACCCCCTTGTTTTCATGTTCCTTTCATTTTTCCTTGTTTTCATGCCTATAATGGTTAGTGTTGTGCATACTCTTGCTCCCTTTTATCATTTTGGTGTGTAGGAAGTTGGAGTGACAAAGTTGGAACATCAAAGCTCAAAGCTTAAAATTGATGCAGTTTTCAAATGAGCAAGATTGTGAGACCTAAGGCTTTTATTGTTTATACATTCTTCTCTTTGCTTCTTGGTCTTGTGTTTTGTTGTCTTATTCCCCTTTGTCCTTTCTTGTTTGTAGGAAACTTGAATAGTAAAGCTTTAAGTTTTTAATTTAAAACTCCATTCTTGATCATTGACGTTCAATGATAATTTCTTCAAGTGAGCAAGGCCATGCACCCTTACTAGTCATCTTGTGGTGTTGTTGCCTGTTCGTCCTTTTCTTGCATGGAAGAAGCTAGAGCTTCTTGGTTGTCTTGTGGTCTTATTCCCCCTTTGTTCTTTTTAATGTGCAAGAACTTACAATTGTAAACCTCAAGGAGCTCAAAGCTTAGGTCCACTTAAACATCTTCATTGACGTTTTTTTGTAGGTGAGCCCCAACCCAAACCTTGGTCGTCTTGCTCCCCTTGGTTTTTTTGTCATCTTGCTCCCCTTGGTCGTCTTGTCATCTTGCTCCCTTGTCTTGGTCATCATGTTCCCCTTCATGTTTGTTTGTGCAAGGAGCTGGACTAGTGAAAATAACATTGAGCTTCTCTAATCTCAACATCATCCTCCTTATCACCATCGCCTTCTTTTTTTTGGTGAACAACCTTCGTATGCCCCCTTGTGGTCTTGTTCCCCTTTGTCATTTCTTATGCTTGTGTTGGTCTTCATGTGGATGTAGTGGTTAATATTTGGTGGGTCTTGTTTCCTTTTGTCTTTTATTGTGTGCAAGAACTTGGAGTAGTGAAGTTCAAATGTTCCTAAATTCACGCTCAAAAATTTGCGCTTAAAAGCTAAAGTGACAAAACTCAAATGCTCAAAAGCTCACGTTCAAGAATTTGCGCTTAGGAACTTAGGTTCAAGAGCTCACACTTAGGTTCAAACGCTCAAATTTTCCATCAACACCTTCAAGTGGGCCAAGTTGAGCCTTCATCCAAACCTTGGGCAACTTGTTATCTTACTCCTTTGTCTTGTTTATCTTAGTCATCTCGTTCCCTTATCTTGTTCATTTTACTTCCCTTCATCATTTCTTCTACTTGTGATGGTGTTCATATGCCTAAAATGGTTGATTTTTAGTGGGTCTTGTTTTTCTTTTGTCTTTTCTTGTGTGCTTGAACCTAGAATGGCAAAGTTAAATGCTCCAAAACTTGTGCTCAAGAATTTGCACTCAAGAGGTTGTGTTCATGAACTTGTGTTCAAGAACTCATGCCTAAGAGCTTACAATTCAATTCAAGCATTCAAATTTTTCATTCACACCTTCGGGTGAGCCTTGACCCAAACCTTGGTCATCTTGTTGTCTTGCTCCCTTATTTTGGTCACCTTATTCCCGTGTCTTGGTATCTTACTCCTTTACATCATATTTTATTTACAAAGAGGTAAAACTTGGAGCTTAAAGTTAGACCAAGAACTAGTGTGAGCATAAGGAGTCAAAGCTAGAGCTTGAGGACAATGTCAGGGAACTAGAATAATGCGAAGCCTTATTCCAAATTAGCAAAGGATGATAATGCTTCTGAATTTTAAATGAAATAGTTGGCATATTAGCTCTAATAACAATACACCTTCCCATAGGTAGCAACAATGATTTTTTGCAACAATAATAACAATCTTCAACAATATATGCAAGTTATAGTATCAAAGTCTTTTTCAAACACTAGGCAAAAACGTATTATTATTAGAAACTATGAACACAACAACATTTTGTTTGTGTTCCATTGCAATTATAGTACACGTCGCATTTCGCATTCCAGTGCGAGGATATTTATCGATCCTCCTTGCACCTAACAATGTCATAGAAAAACTAAAAATTGCAAATGTCATCATTATAGATGAAATGTCCATGATGACTAACAACATACTTTGCACTATGGAACAACATTTAAAGTAAGCAATGTCTATTGCAAAAATATTTCCATTTGAAACAAAACCTATATTATTAGTTGGCAACCTTGCACAATTACCACCAATTTGTAAACACACGTATGACAAAATGACATATTATGCAAAAATTGTCATGTAAAATCTACCCCATGTTGGAAAATTGCACAACAACATTTTTTTTCCATATTAATGTGCCATGCCATAGATCTAAATAACTATAATTTCTTAATGTCATTCAAAAAAGAAAACTAACCCCAAAGGAAACTTAAAGAAAATTATCATCATGTTTCACAACACATTTTGGGATTTTCAACTAGCCTTTACAACTACATACTAATTAGGAAAAACATATGTGACTAATGATTAATGAGTTATTAAACCCATGTCATTTCACCCATTTAATTGCAAGGGATGTTTAGTTGCAAAGCCTAGTCATTTTAACGACTAAGATTATAATTTTTTTTATAATAATGAAATTCCATGGCATCATTAACTTTGGTACAACGTGTAAAGTGCATGTCATCCCAACTTAGTTGTTTTATTCAACTAAGTGTTACAAAAGACACTTTGATGAATGGATGACATGTGTCAAAAATCTATAAACATGTTATGAGTCATTACACATGATCAAAAATCAACCTTGTTTAACCCATGTAGTTCATCACAAACTTCCCATCCCATGATTTGGTAATGGAAATTGTGCAAAAATCTTTCTTTCATGGGTTTGTACATTTTGCACATGGATGTAATGCATTTAAAATACAAATGATGCACGTATAAGTAGGATGAAATTTTTTCACATGATTTCCATTACCAAAATCATGGGATGGGAAGTTTGTGATGCTAATGCAACCTAACTCATTTAACCAAAACTCAGCCTAGTTTAACCTAGCTAGGGTAACTACCTATCCTATGCAACCTAACTTAAGCTAGGTGGCCTAAATTAGGAACAAACATTAAACTCCTAGCCCAAAAAGCCTATATTAAACTATTTAACCTACACCAAGTGGCCTGGGTATTATAGGTTGCAAGAATGAGGACTTGAACCCCTCACTTTCACTTTGGGGTTCAAGTCCTCATCCATTGCATTATCACATTTTGTTATACTAATTATATTTAACACAAAGTTATAAAGTTCAAAATTTTTAGCCCTGAATTATCCTTGGCCACCTTAGGTTGATTATATCAACCTACCTATTACCTACCAACCGAACTTAAACCTAGACTTCTTTAGGTTGATTTAAAATGAATTAGTTTGTCAACCTATACTACTTATTAACCTAACATACGTTAACTTAGGCATTCTTAAGCTAAAAAATAAATTAGCCTTGGATAATTATGTCATATCTAGTCACACAAACTTGAAGTGGTTACAAACTTGATAAAATATTTTGCAATGAAACTACTTAGGCTAACTTGGCAAAAAACTTAAAGCTAGGAACTCAAGAAAATTACCTATCTAGGCTAATCTATTAGTAGAAGAACCTTTTAAAAGCATATTTAAACATCATTATGAGAAATCACATTCGTCAAAACCACATTACATTGCACCAAAACTCAAAAAACAATTCGTATACAATTGTTATGTAACTATCCCTTGGGTATTGCAACTACTATGTAACTATCCCTTTAGAAATATGGTGCATTAATAAATAAATTGTCACATCAAAAAATCAATTAGTTGTACTATAATTGCAAGTGAGTTGAAAATGGGTCTTCTATATGATAATTTATACACATTGTACATACATATGTAGTCAACCATGTTTGGTTTTTTAAGGAGTTGCATTATAATTGCATGTGGCAACTATTTTAGAACTATAATAAATGTGTCATTAAAACAACAACTATGTTATAATTAATGTATAATGTACATACATGCGATCATGCCACATTTCCACCACCCATTATGGGATACATTTACAACTAGTTTTTTATTATGATTCCCATTGATACAATTAGTATGGCCACTAGTATGCCATTACTAAAATATTAATGTTCAACTATGTTATGACTATAATACAACTACTTATAACTTAATAAGGATACATATTCATCAGTTTTGTATGTCTTCATCGTATGTGTTTCATTTTGAACGATTTAAAATGTTATGGGAATGCTATCTCAAGTTCTAGAAATCATCTTTGAAGTGCAAAGGAAAATGAGTAATGAAAAAATAACAAGAAGAGAAATAAGCTTTCCAAGTTATAAAACACATTTATTTATTTAATCTTTGGACCCCTCCTATTTTCAAACCTCATAATTTCCTTATTTTTTATTCGTTTTATATGATTTAAAGTGTTATAGGAATGCCACCTGAAGTTTTACAAATCATATTTGAATTTTAAAAATAATAGAGCAACATACAAGGAATTTCGTGGGTGTTTGGGAACCGGCCTTTGCAACATTTGGTGGTTTGTTTTTTTGAGTTCTTGACCCCCTCTATTTTGAGGTGCAATAACTTTTTTAATTTTATTCCATTTTTTATGGATTTTAATGCACTAAATGTGCCAATAGGAAGGGTTCAAGTTTTGTTTAGACACAAAAAACAATGGAGCCTTCCCCTTGGATTTGGCCTATCTTGAGTGCTTAAATGTTATAGTTGCAACTCGATTACAACTAATGAACAACTAAAAGATTTAACCCATATGCTTTGTTTTCAAATCTCGTGTTATAAACTATATAAGAAAGGTTTTTTTTTTTAATGTTCGCACATTAAAATACATGTACCATTTTGGGATGAACTGAAAAAACTTAACTTAAAGGCAAAACATAAAATAAAAAAAAAATTTCATGGCTATTCTTTAGTGCACTTAGTTTGTGTTTTCCTATTTACTTATCTACCTATGTAGGTAGGTAGGTAGGTCCTAGGTAAATACATAGGTATGTTGGTCTTAATACTACCAACCTACCTACCTATGGTTATGTATGACCTACCTAACTATTATATATATATCAAAATACATTTAATATGCCATGTGATAGTTTTTTATTGTGCCACATGTCACATTCTTGGATTGTCATGAACAATCATAATGGACAATGGACATCAATATTTCAAAAAAAAACTATACAATGATAAATGGGTGATAATTAATGATATTAGCATGACATCATGGGTATAGTTATAATGGAGTTGAATAATGGTTGAAAATGAATTGTTTTGACTAAGTTGCAATTGAGTTATAATGAGTTGCATTGTATATACGAAGAATTACAATTTTGTAACTCATGCAACTTGTCTTTGTCACTCACAATGTATAAATATAGTGAGTTGTAAGTGTCATCTGTAACTCAAAAATTAAGTTGTAAGGCCAATTGCAAAACACCCCTTTTTTTTCATAGCGCATACTAAATGTAGTAATTTTTTTAATGTTTAATTAAGTAACTTACAAGGTAATTTATATTACAAAGTAGGTTTTTACTAAATAGCCTACATACATAAGTTAACTTAATAGGTATGGTAACCTAAGCTAGTGGGTTCAAGCATGATCGGGGTAACCCCCTTGAAACATTAAGGATTCATTTTTAGGACTATCAAATTCGCCTTTTTCTTCACTTTTCTTATGACCTATCAAATGATTTTCCTTTTTTTTTTCATGTCAAATGAAATAATGTTGTTCCAAATTTTATATTGGCATTCAGAATATATATATTTTCATTTATGAAAGTAAGAATAGTAAAGTTTATCCAATGTGAACCCAATTCTATCAATGGCCCAAAATTCCTAAAAATTTCACTTTTTGAAACTTTTTACATTATAATAAGGCATTTGATTTTGTCACATTCATACATTTATGTACATTAATACTTAAGGTGTTTGTGGTAAGAATCTTGGGCCAAAATGTGTTTTTTAAGCATTATTTATGAATCTTTGAACTTCTTTTTTCAAGAAACAAAGTCTTGAATTATTTTCCAAGACTTGGTAGGAATATTAAAACTTGTTCAAATTTGACATGCTATGCATATAATAGTACTTTAGTAATGTATCTATCCATGAAGAAAATCAAACTTTCAATATGAATATGTTATCAAGTTACAACATTTGTATGTGAGGGGGTCCATTGAATATAAAAAGAGATGTTCTTTTTTGGTATCCCAATTGTGCTTTGACCTTAGTGTGTTAAGTAGTTAAAAAATCAAGGAATTATGTGTCACCTTTTTTCACATACATTTGAATTCATGACTTCAAAAACCTCATGGCACATAAAAAAAATGGCATGCCATGACAAATATTGGTGCCATGAATTCAAAAGATACAAAAACCTATGGTGCTAAAAAAAATCATGGATTGCCATGAAAATTTGTGACAACTTGGTGCTAAATAACATGTGATGTTATCATCATATGGAAAATTTAATCATCATTAATCACAAAAGATAATTGACACACCCCCAAGCTCCTTAATGGACTTAATTGCGAGTCCAAAAGTGAAGACAACGAAAGGAAAAAGAGTTGGGGCGCACTCCTTGGCTCGAAACACTTTAGGGGTAGAGTGATGTGTTAGAGCTCTGCGATGGAGACTAAGATAAACAATAAGGAGTTCAATTATTCACACAGACCTGCACAAACCAAACCACAAATTGGTTAGTGCATAATTGAAGCACTTTTGGTGCACGGACGAGCCACAGGTAAACATGGATTCACAAGACTCACCACAACCCAGACGTGGGGGAAGCCACCACCTTCCCCCTAATATTATTCTCTATGGTTGGCCATGGGGCCAGCACCCAAATGTCATTTTGTCTCAGGACTTCCAAATGGGAGTCCCGAAATTCCCAAAATTGGGACTCCTACAACTTTGGAAGCACATAACTTTGTGTGTAGACCTCCGATTAAAGTGATGTCTCAAGCAAAGTTGTAGCCGTCGTCAAGAACTTTCCAATGGTATGTGGCATGCCAATTGCACACAAGGAATTTGAGGCAATTCTTGACTTTTAATGGTTGGGAGTTAAATTGCCAATTTTATTTTCGACCCTTCTTTTGGCCATAACTTGTGTTTTAGGTACCCAAATGGGTCATGTGAGCCCATTTTAAACATCTAAATTCCAAGAGATTTCCAATGATACAATTTTTTTTTCAATTTAATGAATTTAAACCCCTAAAGTTGCTTTTTAAAAATTTAAGAATCCATCGGGACTCGAACTCCCAAAATGGGAGCTCATTTGGGAGTGTGGAGGTTCATTCCCTCACACTCTCTTACATTCATGGGAGCATGAGATGTGATTCTTGGGCTTCCTTCTTGGCTCGCACCTTTGCAGGCCATTACTTTGGTCACGAACCCAAGGCTAAGGTTGTGACAATAACAATATTTCCAACTAATCAATAAATGAAATTAATTTATCAAATCAATGACATGAATCATGATGTTGACAAATAAAACCACATCATCTTGATGGCATATAACATGCCATGTCATGATCATGGGAGATTGAATTGTTATTAATCACAAAGGTGAATGATTTTTATAACTAATTAATTAATGAACAAAAAATTGAAAAAAAATGATAATTTACCAAAAAAACCAACAAGTTCTTATATTGACTACAATTGCAATTTACCATGATGCCATGTGGCATGTTGATGTTTTTTGCCATTACTTAGTGATTGTTATGATTAAGTAATTATAAATGTAGTTGACAAAAATTAATTGTCATTTTTTTGTCTAGTTCAAAGGATAGGATTTGTTGTAGTGAGGGTAAAGTTTTTGAATTTACATCTCGATGCGAAGAGTTACATTGAAGGATTGGACATCATTTTTAACATAATGACCAACCAATGAATGCCTCGTTTTATCCAAAGTAGTGTATGAATCATCATGTTGACTAATAATCAAATATTTTATTATCATATATATATGTCTTTAATGATCGAACCCATTTTACCAAAGTCATTTTTCTAGTTGTTTATGCCATTTTCTAATCATTTTTCCTATTGCAATCAAACATGACAAGTCGTAAAAGACATGTTTTAGCATTGATTACATGTGGAATGCCACATCACCATGTTGTGAAACTATAAGTCATTATCGTAGTCGCAAAAGTCAAGGTATTTTTAATTAACTAATTTTAGTTTATTTAAAACATATTATTACAATTTCAAGAATAATAATATATATCCCAAAAAAACCCATTAGTTGTCATACCAACTATAGTTGCAAAACCATGACATCACATGACATCTCAATGGCCTTTGCAACTACATAATGATTTTTGTGATTAAGTAGTTGTAATTGTCATTGAAAATAACAATAGTCGTTTATTTAACTAGTCAAAAAACCCATAATGTGTTGTTATTTTTTTGCAAATTCAAGAAATAGACTTTCACATTGATAGAACCACAATAATTTTCTAATGTTGAAAAATACAACACCATTGCTTTGCAAAAACATTTTTCAACCTTGGAAATTTTCCAAGTAAAAATGGACACAAATGTTACAAACATAGAACATATTCAACCATGGTTGAACAACAAATCCTTCAACCACATGCATACCATTACCATAGGTTGCACTTTTAATGTTCACAAAAAACATCAATATATAAAAAGGAGTTGTAAATGGCACAACTGCAATTATAACATCTATCATATTTGATTTCAAAAATAATATCAAAGCCATAGAAGTCCAATTAACAACTAACTCCATAAAAATGATTTTGAAAAAACATACAATTTAACCCAAAAATACATATGATGGATATTATTATAAAGCTTCGTTTCCAATCACATTGGCATATGTTATTATTGGCCACAAATCACAAGGCGCAACAATTAGCTCAAAAGTTCTTATCGATATAAAAGATGCTTTTGCACCTAGCCATATGTCATGCTTTTGAGGGTCACAAATAGAAAATAATTGAAAATAATAGAAAATCTTATTCCAAGTGATTTCATACCTTGCACTTTTGAAGATGATTCATTTAGCCACGATATATTGCAAACACCCAAATTCCATTTTGATATGTATATGCCTTAAATTTTAAAACTTTGCATCACATCTTTGCATCAATAAATCAACAAAACAAGCACTTTCTAAGTATAACATTTCACAATGGAAATGAATATAAAATTACGAGCATATTAATACATGCATACAACAATATGGGAAAATAAAAATTGCATTTAGGTATGTGTTTTTTCATCAACATTAAAATTACTTTCTTGCTTCAATTTTTGAACATCAAACAAACAAATAAATAAAATCAATCCAAAATGTCATTCTTTATGCTTTTTTGAAATTCTTATAAATACATGTAAATGAACATGCATTCATTATTGGGTGATGTTGTATGTTGTTTATAGGTGCATGACAACATGGTTGAATTCATCACAACATCAAATATGCTTTCCAAACATGATGTAATGCTAGTACTTATTCATTCTTGGAAAAAATAATTCTTTAACAAATAATAAAAAACCAAGGAAACTTTAAACTTCATTTTGGTGCACATATAAATGAATCTTATGTTTCCTATGATGATTGAAATATATGATAAACCTTTAGATTCTATTTTTTCTCAATGTTTTCTACTTGGGCTCCGTGTGTTGCTATGCACTACCAGTGATGATGAAATGACAAAAAAGAAATAAAAGTTTACATTTGAAAATTTTGTTATTTTCAAATATATATAGGATTAAAAATGTACAAAATACTGCCCAATTATCATCCAAAGGGATATATAATCAACCACCTTTGTTTTTAATTCATTGAAATTTTGAAAGCAAGTAGGGTGGATAAAAATAAAATCATTTAAGCAAGTTGGGATTAAATCCTTGAATTAGGTATATAAGGGAATTTGTTTTATTGGAAACTAGCTTAATCTCAAAGAAAAAAAATTGTTAATCTCTTGAAATAATCTCAACATATTCACATAAAATAACACATATTTACATTTGTATGAAATTGGAAAGATACAAAGATAATTATTTTTTTTTTGAAAAGACACAAAGATTTTAAAAAACATTGGAAGAAATAAAAAGATTTGTTTTTCTTTCATTATCTTAGGATTCATAAGGACATTTTGAAACATTACAACTTATACATGTTTATTTTTTGAAAATTCCGGTTTGGAATCGACCTCTAATAAAATTGTAGTTTCAAATTGTTTTTTTGTTCAATGTATGACTATAGCCCATCCCACCTAAACCAACTCTGATGAAATCATTGTCACTAGAATTATCCAACTTGGGCTTCATGTTGTTACACATTACTAGTGATGATGAAATGACCCAAAAAAAAAGAGGTTTACATTTGAAATCTTTGTTATTTTCATGTATATATATATATATACACACATAGGACTCAAATTTTACAAAATATTGCCCAATTATCATCCAAAGGAAGGTTTAATCAGCAACCCTTATTTTTAATTCATTGAAAATTTGGAAGCCATTAGGGTGAATAAACATCAAATCAACTAAACAAGTGGGGATTAAGTCCTTGAATTAAGTATTTAAAAGAAAAGTTTTTATTGGAAACTAACTTAATCATCAAAGAGAAAAAAAAACATGTTAATTTCTTGAAATATTTTCAACATATTCAAATGAAATAACACATATTCACATTTGTATGAAATTACATGTAAAAATGTGTATGAAATTGGAAAGACATAATTAAAG